>Ga0210057_1000161_pt1 | contig 120735 bp, 142 predicted proteins | sample CryGeyCG2114_010_2_FD_183968 | JGI IMG/M metagenome (GOLD analysis project Ga0210057, IMG submission 183968) | Groundwater microbial communities from aquifer - Crystal Geyser CG10_big_fil_rev_8/21/14_0.10 (SPAdes) (version 2) | ecosystem: Environmental > Aquatic > Deep subsurface > Groundwater...
GAGCATGAACGCGTGCGCGTTGGTTCAATTGCGTCTTCAGACGGGAAAGAAGCGTATTCGCTAAGCATGAGTCATTTGCTGCTTCCAAAACACATGTATGAGATTCATGGTTTTGACATTAACCCTGCTGGTATCAAAACCGCACGTGAGGGTTGCTATACTATGACGCGCACGTTTGATGACCTCTTGCGCGGCCTTTCGTATGTTTCAATCAAACAACCAGAACTGGATGCAACGCGAGATGAACTCCTTTCTTTTTTTTCCAAGCAGCAAGCACATGACACATTTACGATTCCTTCCTGCATCACGCGCCCCTGCACTTTTCATGTGATGGATGTGATGGATGTACCCAAAACAGAGGGGTATGACGCGATTATGTGCCAAAATTTTGTCTACCACTTTAAAAAAGAGGGCATGCTTTGTATTCTTGAAAAACTGGCGGGCATGATAAAACCCGGTGGCGTGCTTGTTCTTGATGCATGGTACCCTCCAGAAAATGAGTATCATGCCCGCTTCAATGAAGATTATTTTGAGGTGATGCGCAAAACACGCCTGTTTTCTCAAAAGAACGTGCGCGTACTAAGCGATTTTTCGCCGCACAAATAGGCTGGGTGTTTCCACAACCTTTAAAAATGTGGTTTCTGTTTGTTACATAATGAAACTTAACACGGTTGGTGACAACCTAAGCAGAGTGTTTACAAATCTCAAATACTCGCTTGCCCACTACCGACGCGTACTTCGACGAACCAAACGACCATCAAAAAGAGAGTTTATCGATATTGTTAAAATTACGGGCATTGGTATGGTCATTATGGGCGTGATAGGTTTTGCACTACAAACACTTTTTGTGTACGTAATCAAACTGTGATGTATCATGAGTGACGAAGAAAAACAATATGGAGAAATATTCATTGTCCGCGTTACTGCCGGCAGAGAATCACAACTTATTAGCCGTCTTTATGCACGACTTCTTAAAGAAAACCACGGTGTGTACGCGGTTTTGCGCCCAGAACAAATCAGAGGCTACTTTTTTATTGAAGGAGCAAATATTGACGCAGTTAAGGAAGCAGTATATGGCCTTCGCCACGCAAAAGGCGTGATTGAAAACCCAATCGCGTTTGTTGATATTGAACACTTTTTCGAACCAGCAGTCAAGAAAATGGTCATTGGCATCAACGACATTGTTGAACTTATCAGCGGACCCTACAAAGGCGAGAAAGCGCGTGTTAAACGCGTGGACAAGGCAAAAGAAAAAGTCATTGTTGAACTGCTTGAAGCTGCGGTGCCAATTCCAATTACTATCAGCCTTGATAGTGTGCGCGTGATTGACCGTGTAAGCTCAAAAGGAGAAATATGACTCTCTACCCAAACACATAAAAAGACCCTACGTTTTGAGGTGCATCACACATGAGCGAAGAAATCATTAATTTGATGGTTGAAGGCGGCGCAGCAAAAACTGGCGCAACCCTTGGCATGAAACTTGGTCCGCTTGGTATTAACCTTGGAAAAATCGCACAAGATATAAACGATGCAACCAGCGGTTTTAAAGGCGTTGAAGTTCCTGTCACGCTCACTGTTGACAAAAAAACAAAAGAATACACCATCAAAGTGGGCACACCCCCTGTTCCTCAGCTTATCAAAAAGCGCGCAAAACTTGAGAAAGGCAGCGCAACCGCAGGAACCGCGTTTGTTGGAGACATTCCTGTTACTGAGCTTATTGAGATTGCAAAATCAAAAGTGTCTGGCACTATTTCAAAAGATGCAAAAGCAATGCTTGGACAAGTTGTTGGAACATGCGTGAGTATTGGCGTGACAATTGACGGCAAAAACCCGCTGGAAGTCTCAAAAGCGGTTAAAGCAGGCGCGTTTGACGCGCAACTCGCCTAATTCTTGTGGTAGTAAGATTTAAAAATCAATGCAGAAGGGGAATTGGGAATGATTCAACTATGACACCAGATTACCCCGTCGCGGAGTTTATCACGTTCTTTCCGGGAAAGAGCATTGACTCTCTTGAGCAGGAAATGGGCAGACAAGATCCACGTGTACTCACTTTGAACACATTTCTTGGACTCCAAGACCTTCTTAAAAGGGAACTCAACGAAACAGCACTTGCTGTCTTGCTTAAAGATGAGTGGTACGTGCTTCCAAATACGCAGTACAATCCAGAGTTCAACAGTTTGCACGTGTGCCCAGAATCAAGTGTGCTTAACCTTCCCGCACAAAAACACGCATCATTCCGGATGTATGGCGGTCTTCGTGCGTTTGAAGAGTATGGTGACAACGAGCTTAAAATGTCTGATAAAGACATCATCAACACCCTTATGCTTGGCGCAGTCATGCAAAATTTTGAAACCCAAGAGCTTGGCGTGCTCTACATGTTTGGAAACAAACCCTGCTTTAAGTATCTTAGCGGAGACGTTAATGGAGAACTCACGCTTGGTGAATACCTGCTCAACACAGGAATCACCCCGCTTGGAAAACAACTTTCTAAACAGTAAATCTTATAAATAGCACGCGGTTTGTCTTGCTTACTTCACTGCTTTGGCAGGAGGTTTGACTCTACAATGGTAGAAAAACAAGCCGCGCTTGACGCGATAGCACAGCTAAAAGAGCAAGCGAAATCTCGCAAATTTACTCAAAAGTTTGACCTTATCTTCTCACTGCGCGAGTTTAACATCAAAAAAGGCGATAAAATTGATGACTACCTCCTTTTGCCGCATGGCACGGGAAGAACATCAAAATTTTGCGCGCTTGTCGGCAAAGAACTCATTGTTGATGCAAAAAAAATATGTGACACTGCTATTCTTGTTGATGATTTTGAAGAGTGGGCAAGCAATCCTCGAAAAATCAGAAAACTCGTGCGCTCACATCACTATTTTATTGCGCAAGCAAACATCATGCCTCAAATCGCGAAAACGTTTGGTAAATATCTTGGCTCAGTAGGGCGCATGCCAAACCCAAAACTCGGCCAAGTCATCGCACCAAACGCTGATTTGAAAGCAACGGTTACCCGAATTAACAAAATCGCAATCCTCAAGGCAAAAAAACAGCCAAACCTTCACCTGCTTATTGCAAACACAGAGATGGCAGATGAAGATATTTGGAATAATATTCGCGTTGTTTATGATAAAGTCTTAGCGGACTTACCAAAAGGAAAGCAACAACTCCGCCATGTCTTTATCAAACTCACCATGTCAAAACCAATAATCTTGGAGTGAACAGCACAATGGTACAACAGTGGAAAAAGGATAAAGTTGAAGAAATCAAGCAACATCTTCAAAGCGCAAGCGTTGTTGCCCTTGTTGACATGAAAGGACTTCCTGCAAAACAGCTTCAAGGCATCAAACAGGAAATCAGCAGTATAGTTAACCTTAAGATGACCAAGAAAAGCGCGATTCTCCGCGCGCTGCAGGGAAGCAGATATGAATCACTCAGAGAAAAGCTGGGGGACATGCCAGCACTCATGTTTACCAAAACAAACCCCTTCAAACTGTACAAAACCCTCAAAAAAAGCAGGGTAACTGCGTTTGCAAAAGCAGGCGACACGTTGCCAGTTGATGTAACAATACCTGAGGGTCCAACAGACTTTACGCCAGGTCCAATGATTGGCGAATTTGGTAAGTTCAAAGTAAAAACAAGAGTTGAAGGCGGAAAAATTGCAGTCATAAAAGACACCGTTGTTGCAAAAGCAGGAGATGCAGTTACTGCAGAACTTGCTTCATTTCTCAAAAAAATGGGCGTGAAACCAATGAAAGTTGGTCTTAACATGACCCATGCAATGGAAGGGACAACCGTGTATGACAAAACCGTACTTGACATTGATGAAGAATCATACCTACAGAACGTCATGCTTGCAGCACAACACGCGCAAAACCTCGCTGTTGAAGCAGGCATCCTCACTAAGGAAACGATTGAATTTGTTATTGTCAAAGCAGTACAAAACGCGAGAGGTCTTGCTCTTGAAGCAAGTATTCTCTCAAAAGATATGATTGATGAGCACATAGCAAAAGCACAGAATCAAGCGCTCGCACTCAAAAACGAAACAGGTGTATAATAATGGAATATGTATATGCGGCACTACTCATCCACAAAGCTGGAAAGCAAGTTGATGAAGCAACCGTAAAGAAAGTAATGGAAGCGGCAGGCGCAAAGCCTGACGAGGCCCGAATCAAAGCACTTCTTGCTGCGCTTGAAGGCGTCAACATTGATGAAGCCATCAGCAAAGCAGCAAGCGCGGTCGCTGTAGCAGCTCCAGCAGCAGGCGCAGCACCAGCTGGCGAAGCTCCAAAAGCAGAAGCAAAAGAGGAAGAAGAAGAGCAAGTCAGTGAAGAAGAAACCGCACAAGGCCTTGGAGCACTCTTTGGCTAAACCCAAAGACCTCCTCTAAAAACTCTTTTACTTTACTTTACCCCATCTTTTTGCTCTTATCAACCGCAACATTAGCAACGCACATTTCTTGCTTTGCTAAGGCGTGACACTTTTAAACCCTGACTTTGTTAGTGTGAGTTACTATGCCAGTAGAATACGCAGAATACAAAGGACACAAACTTATTGTTCTCAAACGCGAAGAAGACACAAAATTTCCTTTTCAATTTGGCAAAGGAAAAGCACAACTTATTGTGAAATATTTTGATGAAATCAAAAAATTCGCAGAAGAAGAGGACGAGCAAAAACCCGAACAAAGCCAATAAACTTGGCTTTCTTCATTTTTTCTTAAATTCCAAATTGCACACAATAGGGTAATGGTCTGATGCTATTTTAGCGCGTTGTGAGGTAATAATACGCGCATCCCTCACTTTCACATCTGCTGAGGTAAAGCAGTGGTCAATGCGCACGTTTGCAACAAAATTTTTTCTTACTGCAGGAGTAGGGTGTGTGGGTACTTTTTTAAACCCTTCAAACGCGTCTTGCAAACCCTGTTCGCGCAGGAACGGGATAAAACGCGCGTTTGTCAGGTTTTCAACTACGTTCCTGCCTTTTTTCTTGCCATCAAGGCTTTGCCATGCTTTAAGCAATTTTTCTTTGTCATACGTGTCTTCATCACTAATTGCGTTGTAATCCCCAACAAGCACAAACGGCTTTTTCGCGCTTTTCAAAACAGGTGCAATAATAATTGCGCGCTGCTCGTCAGTGATGACGGGGTGTGGGTGAAACACGTTCACTTCCAAACCCTTAATGCTTGCGCGTATCATGTTACGGTGTCCGGTGTCAACTGTTTTTGCGTGCATTGCTTGCTTTGAGAGAATGGCGTTGCCAAAAAACCAGTCCGTGTATGCTGCAAAGTACCCTGTGCTAAATCCAAACTCTGCTACGTACTCTTTAAACCCGTAATGCGCTGGTCCTGAGATTGCTTCATTGAGCACGAGCACGTCAGGGTCTTCTCGCTTGATAATGGCTTTTGCTGCGCACAATCGTTTCTTGTCAAGCGTGTGCAGCGTGTTGTCAGTGTAAAAGCCATACCAGATATTATAGCTCATCAGCTTGAGGCGCATATCATAGTGTAGAACTGTTTTGCTTAATAAGACCTCTCACGCTAGAGTTGGGAAAAAAAATAGGTAATAAATAAAATAAGTATTTGTTTTTTTTACGAAAAAACGTTGTTTATGCGTTGCGTACGTTAACTGCTTTTTTGCCGCGTTCGCCTTCTTCTACGTCAAATTCGACCGCGTCGTTGTCAGTTATTGAAACGTCTTCAGCAAGACCAGTTTGGTGTACAAAATAGTCTTCGCCATCTTCGCCGGTTATGAAACCGAAGCCTTTTGTTTTGTTAAAAAATTTTACTGTTCCTTTCATGGTTTGTTTCACTTTTTATTTTTTTGTTAATCAGAAATTATTTTTTTCGTGTGAGGGTTCTTTTAAAATTCCAATTACTGGTATAATACCATAACTAAAGCCTTTTTAGGCGTTTTGGTCGTGTTGCGCTTAGCTAATTTCTTGATTTGACCGCGTAAAACCACGTTAATCATGGGAAACATGTGAATAAAAAGTGTAAGCACGCGCTAAAATCGAAAAAAATAATTATTATCCTGCACGTTAAATCTTCTGTGAACACGAAAATAGAAGTATGCTATGACGTATTTTTAGACTGTGTTATGGACGTGTCAAAAAACTTTGACCTAGTTTTTAGTGATGAAACCTTGCAATATGGTCTTGATAAGAAAAAAGAAATAATAAATCGCGCAAAAAAAGAGTTTCCTGAATTCAAGAAGACTTGACAAAAAAGAAATCAAGCCGATTGAAGAAGAGTACAAGAAGTCATTCAATTGCAAGAAAATTGGTCGCATCACAATGAGTACCCAACAATCATTGAATTTGTGTGTCCTATGATTGATTCTTACTTGTAATTAGCTGAGTTTAGATATTAAAACGTATTAATTCAATAGTTTATGTGTAGAAACATTTATATATCTAATTTTAAGATAACGTTGTTACGGTGCTGTTATGAATACTAATCTGGAAAATATCGCTGATGAGGAAATCCTCATAAAAACGGAGAAAAAAGAGAAGAAACTGCTTTATAATGGAACTGAAGAGACGGAATTGAATCAATATCTTGACACAAATCCTCGCTATCACAACTGGAGCATGTCTTGTGACGTAGGTCACTAAACAGTATAATACTCTTTTTTTATTTTTATGTCAACTTTTGAATCCTTGATAATGAAACGTTACTCCGATAAGAATTTTGCTAAAAAATATTATGCTGCATCAAAAAATGGCCTAAAACCTTTTGAAAAAAAGCTTGTTGATACTTATCTTTCAAATACTAAAAAGCTACTAGTTGTTGGTTGCGGTGCTGGGCGTGAAACGGTGTCACTTGCCAAATCTGGTTTTGATGTTACTGCTATTGATATTGCGCCTGAGATGGTGCGACAAACAAAGAAACTCTGCGCTGAAAAAAAAGTTGTCGCTTCTGTTTTAACAATGGATGCAAGTTCACTTAATTTTAAAGAGAACACATTTGACGCAGTTCTTTTCTTTAATTGTGTGCTTGACCAAATACATTCTCATGTTAAGAGAGCAAAAACCGTTAAAAAAGCATATTCCATATTGAAACGGAATGGCATTGCTATTGCAGTTTCTAATAATGCCTTGCAACCGGGAGAGAAGTTTATGTATTGGAAAGAGCATGTTAAACATGGTTTTACTTACTTAAAAAACAGAAAACATGACTTCTTTGACCGCGTTTATGAAGATGACCTACCTGTTTATGTTCATCTCTCAACACCGTTTTACCTAAGAAAATTGTTTAAAGAATTCAAAACGATTCAATGCTCATCAAGTGATGCAATTATGGATAGAACTAAAGAAGGCGTATCAACCTATTTTGATCCTCTTATTATTATTGTTGCTAAAAAGGTGAAAGCATGAACTACTTCTACGCTGCTCCATTCTCGATAATTAAAAATGAACATAACTATTCTGTCCTAACTCAATTAGGGGGTGCTCACATACTTGATAAAAATACGCTTATCGAATTGCTGGGGCTATTAGGAAAAGAAGACAAGACGCAAACAGTAGGAGAAGTAGCAGTAAGTATGATATTAAACAGAGCCAAAAACGATTACAGCTCCTTTTAGACTCTCAAGTTCTCACAAAATCACAATACCAACGAAATAATTCCTTTAATTACGAAGCTGTCCTTAAACGAGTATTCAATGATGAAGGTTCTGTCGGAGATTTATTGAACATAGGCAGTTTAACATTAGCAAGCGTAAAATTTTGCCCCTCCTCAGGTAAGGGATGTTACGCTTTATATCTAGATCAAGTGAAAGATGCTGAAGTAGAAGAAAGCAGATTATTGCAAATTCTAGATGAAGCAGCTCACATGGGCTGTCAAAATCTTTCATTAAGTGGTGGTGAAGTTACTGCATCAAAACACAATCTTAATCGAACACTCAATCTTATGAAACACGCACGTTCCGTGGGAATTAATAAAATAGTACTGATAACTACTGGTTATCGTTTGGATGAACACATTGATAAATTTATTGGTGCTGGGGTAGACCATATTCAAATTTCCATTGATGGCCTTGAAGACTTTAATGATTCCTACAAACGTTCAGAAGGTGCCACAAAACGAGCGTTTAATGCAATAAATGCGTGCCGAGAAAAGGGGGTGCATTTTAGCACTAATAGTGTTGTTTCGCATTCAAATCTTGATTTGATGCCAAATTCTTACAACAACTTGTTAATGTTGGAGTGAGTAGTCCGCGATTCTCTAAAATTTTGACAGTGGATGAAGAGTTTGCATTAACTATTGATGACGCTAAACGATTAGATGCAATTGTACAAGAAATCAATACCTTCCCTGATATGAAGGCGACAAGCGCATTTAGTAACCCCTACATTCTTGAAGATCATGTGACCTGCGTGGCAGGAAAGTTGTCTGCTCATATAACCTATGCTGGAGAGGTTTTACCTTGTGCATTTATGAATGATAGAGGTTTAGGTAACATAAAGACTGTTTCCCTTCAAGAGTTATGGAATATACAAAACCCAGTTATGGATGAACTGTCCGATGGCGTTTCTTTAGATTCAAAATGTTCATCTTGTGAAGATAGACTCCATTATTTTGGTAATTGTATTATTAATTATGAGTACAATAAATCACGTTGCAAAAAATGAATAGCCTATTAAATCATCTTCTTCGAATAGAAAATAGAGTTGATACAGTTACGCCTACTCTTCAAAGTATAACTAATGATATCGGGGATAATAGTTTACCTGAAATAAGTAAGCAGCTGCAAAAAATTGTTTTTCAAGACTACAAGTTCGCATATTCAAAAAAGAGTCATAACTTCTTTTCATTTATTGATACTCGTTTAGGTCATTGCGTTGATTTTTCTCTTCTCTACTATTTTATTTTTGATACTCTTGAAAAAGAGAGTAGTATCATTGCAGCCCCGTTCCATGCCCTTGTGCATGCAACTGATAAGGCGGATAATTATTATATTGAATCTACAGATGGAAAACTTGCAAATCTTGATTTTTATATATCTACAAGAAATATTCCCGTCAAATCAATTGAAAATGAGATATATCTTTCAGATTTACGTGATAATGATGTTATCGCAATTTATCTTAACAGAAAATCTGAATTATCTATTATGCAAGAAGATTTTGAGAGTGCTAATACTATTTTGAAAAAAGCATTAATCTACTCTCAACGCGTGCCGGAAGTATACTATAATCTTGGTTGCGTGAGCAAAAAATTGGATGCAATTGATGAAGCTGCACAGTATTTTACTTCTGCAATTAAATTACACTCAAATTTCTCTCAGGCGTTTAATAATCTAGGAACATGTTATATTCAAAGTGGTAATCGTAAGAAAGCAAAATCTTGTTTTAAACGAGCTATTGAACTTGACCACTCAAAAGAAGCAGAACACAATCTTTTGCAACTGCTTAATTCATAACCATCAACGGCTAGTATCTCTTTTTTTGAGGGTATAAATTGCTAGTCTAATGCATCACCATATTTTTTTCTATATTAAGAGATATTTTTCTGATTTATTGTTAGTTGCAGTTAAATTTGCTCGTTTTGTTAAGAATGCTCTATTTAGTAAACTATTTGCTGTGGCTTTTTGTTCTCTAGTCTCAAATAATCCATTTTTCACGTTGATCTTTAGTGAAAATATGATGTTTTTCTAATTTGTAGGTATCTCCTGCTCAATACGCACATCACGTAGCCGCTTTTCCTGTTTGAGCGCTTCAAACACGCGCTGGTAAAACCCTCCTGCTTTTGCAGTATTGTGCACGCAAAACAGGTCAAAACCGTTCTCTTTTGCGCGTGTAACCACAAATGCTAAATTTGAAATCTATACTTTTATTTCTGTTTAACATTCTTTGGGTGTGCAAAACCCCCGTTGAAAATAAACCACTTTCGACGCCTTTTTAATACACATATGATAACAATTGTTATGAAAATGTGGTTTCTTGTTCTCTTTCTTGCGCTTGTTTTGTTCCTTCCTGCGCTTGCCTTTGTTTCAGGCGGGTTTACCGGAAAGACCGTTGTTATTGGAGAGTACAACGCGCCTGTTGAAGGTTCGCATGATGCTCTTGCATCAAGCACGCAGAGTGGCGTGTATGTTGGCGGTCTTGCGCCTGAGTTTAGCGTGCAACTCATTAATGGAGAGACATTCTCACTCTCAGATGCAAAAGCGCGCGGAGAATGGTCAGTGCTGTATGGATTTGCCACGTGGTGTCCTTTCTGTTCAAAAGAGATTCCGCTCATCCAAGCTTCGTACAAGAAAAACGAGCCTGCTGGCGTGAATCTTATTGGCATTGATGTGGACATCACTGAATCAGCGCAGCAAATCAAAACCTATCAAGAAGAAAAAGGCGCGTCTGCTTTTGAGTTTGCGCAAGGCAATCGTGACATTCTCTTAGACTATCAAATCCAGAGCACGACAACAAAAATTATTATCAACCCGCAAGGCATCATTGAATACATTGGAAGCGGCGTGTTTAGTGAAGAAAACTGGGACACTATTTTTGCCTTTGCCGCACAAAGCCCATGATTGACATTCCCCTTGTTTCCTTTGCTTTTTCTGCCGGGCTTGCCGCTTTTTTTGCGCCTTGCGCGTTTGTACTGTTGCCCGGCTACGTTGCTCACCAGCTCGCATCAGAGTCAAAACATTCACGAGTCGTGCGAGGTCTTTGGTTTGGCGGTCTTGCGTCACTTGGTTTTAGCGCTCTTTTTTTTGTCATAGGTCTTCTCATTTTGCTTTTTGGTCAGGCAATCAAGTCAATTCTTCCTTTTGTCGTGGTCGCAACCGCGCTTGCGCTCATCACAATTGGTGCATTGCAACTTTTTGGAAAAGAATTCTTTTTTTCTCTTCCAAACATTCGTATCAAACCAGATAAGAACGGCTCAATTCAGAGTGTGCTGTTCGGGTTCGCATATGGGGTTGCGAGTCTTGGCTGCGTTTTCCCGCTTTTTCTCACTGTTATGGTCTTAGCATTCGCATCAAAAACCGTGCTTGGCGCTACTCTTCCCTTGTTTGCGTATACTTTTGCCATGACTATATTAATGGTTGGCGTGAGCGTACTTGCCGCGACAAGCCAAACACTTCTTTTATCTAAACTAAAAAAATCAATGCCTTACATCAAAAAAGCAGGCGCTTTGATACTCATACTTGCCGGCTTGTACATGCTGTATTGGGAATTCACTACGCTCAGGTGACGGTCTTTTAAAGCATTGCCAAGCACATTTGATTTTGTAAAAGACCCTGACTGGTGATAACGCAAGAACCGTGGATGATTGCATTGATATTTTTTTTACCGGTCACGTGTTATATATCCTTAAATTTTGAATTCGTATATCTTTTCTTTTATGCGCATTGCAGATATCCCAAAATCAGAGCGCCCGCGAGAACGATTATTTTCTTATGGCGTTTCTTCATTGAGTACTGCTGAACTGTTAGCGCTTATTCTTGGTCAAGGTACGAGGGATATGAATGTAATTGATTTATCAAACAGTTTGTTGTCCGAGTTTGGTTTTGATTGTTTTGCTTCTTGTTCACTTAGTGAATTGAAGACGATTAAAGGTGTTGGGCCTGCAAAAGCAAGTCAAATTTTGGCACTTGTTGAATTTACAAAGCGCTTTACTAGTTCTAAGATGCGGGGTGTTCGTTTTTTGGGAGGTAACGACGTGTTTAATTATTTGGCGCCTAAAGTGCGGGATTTAGATAAAGAGCACTTTTTTGTCTTACTTCTTGACTCTAAAAATCGTTTAATAAAGGACTCTGCAGTGAGTGTGGGTATTTTGAATAGTGTTCTTGTGCACCCGCGCGAAGTTTTTAAGCTTGCAGTAAAAGAAAGTGCAAACAGTATTATTGTTGCGCACAATCATCCTTCTGGCGATCCTGCTCCTTCACATGAGGACGTGGTTGTTACAAAACAATTGCAAGAAGCGGGTAAAACATTGAACATTCCACTCCTCGACCATGTAATAATTGGAAAAGAAGAATATTGGAGTTGGAATGAAAATGAATAATGGTCAATTTTAGGAAATGAGAATAAATACCCTCTGCGCGGTTCTTATGTGTGATATGAAACAGTAATCAAAAAGCTCACTACTTATGTGAATGATTATATGAATACAAAGCGAGTCGTACTTTCCGCACATTATCAGGTTCAAGTCCGCAAACGCAGAGGTATCTCAACAGGTTGGTTTATTTCAAAACTTAAGAATCTTGAAGCAATAGAATTTGTTGAAGAGGAAGAGCCAAGTAGTGAGGATGGTGATATTGCACGTTTTCAAGGATTATTGTACGATTCATAGAAATCAAGTTTCTGCTGTGAGAGATACAGTTGGTCATTTAATTAAAGATTCACCACCGTGGTTAGTGCTGTTAGGAGCGGGTGTTGTTGCGTCTTGGTTTTTATTCAACTAAAACTCAAGAGGGTACTGTAGACGGTGCAGTAATTAGGGTATTATTATACAGAAATATATAAATATTGTTATTATATATAGATATATAATATGTCTGTATCAACAGTTGCGCATAGTCCAACATTAGACTCAGTACTTATGGTAGAGCGAACTGTGCAAAGACATAGCCAAGAATGTGGAAAATATCAATTATGGAAGAAACTTCCCAAAAAAATGATGTATCAAACATTTCAAGTAATACTGGACTATTTAGAGAAATCTGGAAAAATCATTGTTGATAAAGATGGATGTGTTATCTGGACATACAACCCTCAAAGAATCCAGAAACTCATAAGAGAAGAATTGATTTTTAAATGAATAAGAATATTACTGTTGGTTTTGTTACTCAAAAGCTCAGAAAAGAGTTTGAGTCTCTTAGACAAGGCGTATTTGAAGACGCAAGATTATATGACGCTATTGACAACGCTACAGACGAGTTAAAGAAAGATCCGACCTGTGGTACGAGAATAAAAAAGAGCCAATGGCCAAAAGAATACATAACAAAATATGCTATTACCAACTTATGGAAATACGACCTTCCAAATGCATGGAGATTGATATATACCATCGAAACGGATGAAATAACAATTATGAGTATTGTGCTCAAGTGGATAAATCATGATAAGTACGAACGAAAATTCAAATATTAACTTGTGCTAACTCCCCCTTAATCTTTATAAATTAATTCTCATTAAATGTCAATTATGCCTGTATTGACTGACAAGGAAATTAAAAAGAAGTACACAAAAATATTCCCTCAAGACCCAGACCGGTACTACCCTACAAAATACTTGAAATCAATGGGCTTTGTGCGCGGACAATGCAGTAAGTGCGCTAGGTACTTCTGGAACCAAGACAAAAACCGAAAAGTCTGCGGTGACGTGTCTTGCGTAGGCAAATTTAGCTTTCTTGAAAAGCCACTCGCAAAAAACCACTTCTCATATCTTGACATTTGGAAAACATTCTCAAAACACTTCAAAAAAGTCGGCAACTACACACCAATCAAACGCTACCCCGTGGTCGCACGATGGCGAAGCGACTTGCACTTTGTGGAAGCAAGCATTGACGACTTCATACCCTACGTGGTTAATGGTGTAGTAAAACCACCCGCAAACCCGTTAACCGTGCCGCAATTCTGTTTGAGATTTAATGATATTGGAAATGTTGGCATTACCGGCAGTCACTATACTGGTTTTGTTATGATTGGCCAACACCGATTTGAAAAACCACAAGACTATGACACAAACGCGTACATGAAACACTTATCCTCATACTTCTTTGACGTGCTTGGCCTTGACCCAAAAGAATTAACCTATCATGAGGACGTGTGGGCAGGAAGCCAAAACTTTGGACCAAGCGTTGAACTCTTTGCAGGTGGCATTGAACTCTGCAACCAGGTTTATATGCAATACCACTATCTTGGCGGCAACCCAGAATTTGAAGACTTGAAACTCAAAGTTGTAGACATGGGTCTTGGCCAAGAACGCGTCGCATGGTTTTCAAACAATGCACCAATCAGTTACGAATCAACGTATGCGAGCGTGCTTGAAAAACTCAAACGAGAAACTGGCGTCAAAATGGATGCAAACATCATGAAAAAATTCTACCCCCTTGCGGGCAGACTCAATCTTGATGAGACTGATGATATTAACAAAGAATGGGCTGGCATTGCAGAAGAAGTGAGTATGAACGTAGATGCGCTCAAAAATGCAATTCTTCCACTCCAAGCACTCTATTCAATTGCAGACCACACGCGAAGCTTACTCTTTGCATTATCCGATGGCGCGCTGCCTTCAAACAGTGGGGGCGGATACAACCTACGCGCAATTTATCGACGAGCATATGACTTTAATCGCAAGTACAAATGGAATCTTGATTTTGGACAAATTGTTAAATGGCATGCTGATGCATTGAAGTCACAATACCCTGAGCTTCAAGACCACTTAGATGACGTGCAGAAAGTCTTGGCTGTTGAAGCAGAAAAATATGAAAAGACATTGGAAAACATTGCGCGCATCATTAAAAGTATCAAAGGAAAAATCAAGACTGAAAAGATGATTGAACTCTACGACAGCCACGGCGTCACGCCACAATCACTCAAAGACGCAGGCGTTGATGTAAACGTTCCTGATGACTTTTACTCATTAATTGCAGAGCGCCACCGAAAAAGTGATGAAAAAGAAGAACGCTACTTGCTCAATGTTTCAGATATCAAAAAAACTGAGAGACTCTATTATGCTGACTACAAAAAAGATTCATTCACCGGAAAAGTAGTCAAAATCATTGATGATTACGTGATACTTGACAAAACCATATTCTACCCAACAAGCGGCGGACAACTCCATGATATTGGCTATTTGAATGATGAACACGTTATTGACACCATTGTCCAAGACGGAGTTATACTGCACAAAGTGGAACACGCAAACAAATTCAAAGTTGGCGACGCCGTTAAAGGAAAAATTGACAAGGAGCGAAGAATCAAACTTGCAAAACACCACACAAGCGTGCACATCATCAACGGGGCAGCACGAAGCGTGTTAGGCGCCCATGTGTGGCAAGGCGGCAGTGAAAAAACACCCCAAAAAGCACGACTCGACATCTCGCACTATGAAGCGCTCTCAAATGAGCAAATGCGTGCAATCGAGAAAAAAGCAAATGAAATCATCAAAAAAGCAATTCGTGTTGAAAAGTTTGTGCTCCAAAAAAGCGAGGCAGAAAAGAAATATGGGTTTATCCTTTATCAGGGGGGTGCAATACCGGGAAGCGAATTGCGCGTCATTAAAATAGCTGATTTTGACATAGAAGCGTGTGGTGGCACACACCTTGATAATACTAAAGAATCAGAACTCATCAAACTCACCAAAAGCACAAAAATCCAGGACGGACTTGTCAGATTGGAGCTTAAAGCAGGAGAAGCCGCTAAAAAATACACCCAAGAACTCACTGACGAAGCAAACCACGTGTCAAAGCTGTTAGGATGCTCATACAAAGAGATGAGCGCTCTCTCTGATGAGCTCTTTCTTGTGTGGAAGCGAGTTCGAAAAGGAAAATCTGGCAAATACACGCGTGGAAAATATGTTGAGGCAAAGCCAAAAACGTATGAACAAATGCTTGCTGTAGAAGAAGCACTTGAAGACGCGGCAGACGTGCTTCGAACGCAAAAAATCAAAACACATCGCACGGTTGAACGATTCTTAGCAGACCTTGAAGCAAAAGGCGCGCTCAAATAACCTCCTTTTGTGTGGCTGTATGTTAGGAAAACACCGGCATCTCGTAGTCGCGCTTCTTCTTGTGCACAATGTTTAACAAACAGGCTTGCTCTTTACTTAGGATATGGTAAGTATCCTGTTTTTTGTTTTTGCGTTCTTTGCAGAAGTGGCGGGGACCATGGCCGGCTTTGGCTCGTCAACTCTTTTTCTGCCTCTTGCCTTGCTCTTTTTTGACTTTAAAACAGCACTCCTGCTTGTTGCAATCTTTCACATATCAGGAAACCTAGGACGTCTCACCTTCTTTCGACATGGCCTTGACAGAAACCTACTTTTGCGCTTTGGTGTTCCAAGTGTGATTGCTACTGTTATTGGTGCATTACTGGTGAACTTGATTGTTCAGGACGTGCTCAAACTCGTGCTGGGCATCTTTCTTCTTGCCTACGTGTTTTTTGCATGGCATGGGCAGCGCTCTTTTAAACCAACAAAACAAAATAGCCTGATTGGCGCAAGCCTGTCTGGATTTTTTGCAGGACTTATTGGAACAGGTGGCGCGTTGCGCGGCGCGTTTTTAAGCGCATTCAAACTCAAAAAAAGCGTGTATCTCGCAACTGCAGCCGCAATCTCACTTTCTGGTGACCTCATGCGCATTCCCATCTATTTTGGTAGTGGATTTCTTTCTCCAAACTTGTACTATCTTATTCCAATCCTGTTTGTTATAGCTATTTTTGCGTCATTTACTGGAAAAAAAGTTGTTACCAAAATACCCCAAAAAACGTTCAGGAAATGGGTTCTTTTTGCAATTGCGCTTGCAAGCCTTACATTCATCTATTCGGGCATGCGCGCGGTGTTACTGTTTTAGAGAAATTCTTCAATTGTTTCCAAATGAGTATACACGCCCTGTGTATCAAGAAGGGATTTCATAGTTACTCAAATTCAATGAGATAATTTCTCTTATCACAATCTCCATAACACAAACGCAACGTATACATGCCCTGCGTTAAATAATGTGGTGTCGTAAAATTTACTTCTATCGGGATTGAAAGCGAGTCAGTGCTGTTTTTGATAGTGATAGCAGAATACGCAAAAGAAACAGCATAGTCTGCGGGCACTTGTATGGTACTACTGGTAAACGCTCCTTTGTCATTATTGTATTTGAGCCATTGGATTTCTTCGCGAAGGTCATGTATACTCTGATAAAATTCGCGCACGCCGTCAACCTGTTGGTATGCGTTGTACGCGTAAAAACTCAGGCTTGCGCCAATTGCTCCAAGAAATAAGAAAATAAGAAAACTAAATCCAAGTCCTTCAACGCCTTTGCGATTCATTGCGCGACGCCAACTAGTATTCCACGCTCAACACTCGCATCAGTTTTAACAACAACAAGACTAACTGAAATTTGGTCGCCGTTGCTTGCAAGAGAACTAAGCCCAAATGTAAGCTGTCTAGTGCTCTCGCCGGGCTGCAGTGTTCGGTCAGTATTTGAGGTGTCTGTTATGCCGTTAAAGCTTGCATTAATGTAATCAATGTCAAGCGCAGTTACGCCGGTGTTTACCAGTGCCACTTTCAAATCGCCCGTGGTTGCGTTAAAGCTCCATGAGAGAACGCCCACATTTTCAAAACCAGTCACATACGTGTTGCCACGCGCAGCATCAATAACAAGGCCGGTTGTTTGTTCGCTGATTACACTTGTTGAATCTTCAACACTTGTTTGGATAGTATTTGTCATTTGCACGGCAATACCAATCACCAGTGCGCCAACAAGCGCGACCACGACATATTTGAGGGGAAGACCTTCAATACCTTTTTTGTTCATCATTGTATTATCACACGCCAAATGATAATTTGGCAATTACAACCGTTAATGCGTAGATTAATACGGTTATTGGCAACATGCGGGCTAATTTGTGTTTTAAAAGATTGTTGTCCTTCCCATACATAATAAACACGGAAAAACGAAGCATAATAACTGCAAAAATGAGCATGTAAGCGCCAACAATAAGGTGCAATATACTTGAACTGATGCCGGTGCTTCCAAAAAATGAAAAGAATGAAACACCAAGACCGCTCGCATCCAATTCAAGCCGCGTTTTTGTGAGTGCACCCTCAATCAGTTGATTTAAGACAACAATTAACCCGCCGATTGCTGGCGCAAAAAAGATAGCAGTACTTTGGATCATACCCATGCTTTGGCTCAGTTTGTTCTGCATATCATACTCAACACTCTTTAAGCTCATCAAGTGTTCATGAAACGCAAAGAGGGTCTTAGAAACAATACCACTTCCTTTCATGTGTGCAACACTCAAAAATCGGAATAATGCATTAACACGTTTTGAATGAACCGTTCTGAGCACGCCAACATTCTTGTCAAAAAATGCATCTTCAATGCTTTTGTGATGGTTTTTAACTAGTTTCCATGCACCAACAAGAATTTCCTCAAAACCGCCTGCGCCGCTACTTGCATTTTTAATCGCTCGCTCAAATGGTAAACCATTATCAAGCTCACTTGCAATTGCGTATGATACATCTGCGAGTTCATCATCAAGCTGCGATTCTTTTTTCCACTGCAAAAAACCTCTTCTGCTCGTAACAAAGCAGTACACGCTTGTGCTAACACCAAGTGCAAGAATAAGCGGCATTGTGTCAAGAAAACTTACAACGTTTCCAAGCGTGCCTGAGACAACAAGCAAACCCTGAGACTGAAGCAAGGAGAGGACTCCTGGAAATGCAATAACCGCGCCAGCAAACACGGCAATGGCAAGTGCGCGAAAAGAAAAACCACCTTCAATGCTGTGCGTTTTACTCACCACAACCGGTTTTTCCATGAGTATTATAGTTGTGTATGCAAATATGCCAATTGCAAGCACTCCTAAAATACCAATAATAAGACTCAGCATGTTTGACGATTCAAACACATTAAGGATTGGAAGAATCGACACAAGCGCAAGAGGAACAATGGTGCCCACACTAAATACAACAAGCGAAGGCGTTACTAATCGCTGAGAAAATTCAGTAAGGTCTCTTCGCACTTCATCCAAAAAAGAGGACAGGCTCTTGTCAAGAATTGTCTGGCGTTTCTGTTCATTCGATTCACTGAGGCTTGCTCGCACTAAAAATAAGCAGCGCTTAAATCCGCGTGAATACGCGCTGAGCATAAGCCCTGTTTTTGTAAGTGCGTCAGTTATTCTTCCTTTTCGCACGCTCTCTTGCACGATGTTTCGCAACACTTTTCTAAGAAATCCCTCTTCAAATTCTGTTGCATGCGTGATTGCCCATTCCACATTTGGTGAGAGTTTAAGATACGAAACTAGCTGAGCAAGAATTAATGGAGATGATGAGAGTGAGTCAACAACACGAACACGCGCACGAAATTGAGGGTATATCCATATAATCCCTGCGCCGATTGCGCCAAACAACACCCCCAGCCCAGCAAAAATAAGCGGGCTTACGCCAAAAAAAGACATGATAATACCTAACACTGAGAATATAAGAAACAAAAAAAGAAAAATACCCTGTGCTGCATAAAATACATCATGTGGACTAAGAGTATAAGATACTATTGAAAGATAATTCTCTAAATTATTCTCTGGAATGTTTGCAATAAGATTGAGTCTAAATGTCCTGCAAATAGTTTCGTAATTTATCTTATGTCTCATACTGTTTCAATATTTTTGATAATTCATTTTTTGCGAGTTTTGCATAATTTTTCGTGTTAGAACGTGCTATTTCTTGTTTTATTGGGTTGAACCGTGTTTTAAGTTCTAAAAAACGCACCATGTCTATGATATTTTTCTGAGCAAGCATTTCATAGAACACCGCACCGCATGTGATATGGCGGAGCAATTCGCTAACATTTGTTTGTTTTGAAAATGCAATTCGTTTTAGAATGCTTGAATTTGTTAAATTCCTGACAGAAAACACCTCCCCTGCATACACACCAAGTGTGATGAAACCCGACTCTTCCATGGGAGTTTGTGTCCAATCTTTTCCGACTTCGGTGATTCCCACTACTTTGCGCGTTTTTTCTAAGCTTCCTGTCTTTTGCAGACTTGCAAGTGAGACAACAACATCTGTTGCCTTAAAGCTGCTTTGCGGAACGCCAAGATCATGCACAACACGCTCAAACGTGTCTCGCGCGCCTGAACCGTGAATAGTGCCAAGAACTACGCGACCTGCTGCGCCTATACGCATAGCTTCAAAAAGGGCTCGTGCTTCGCCACCCCTGACTTCGCCTACTACAAGAGCGCTCTCACCAAGACGCAAGGCGGAATGGACGGCATCTTGTGCACTTAACTCATAATTATTCTCTTTTGTTGTTGCTTTTGTGCGCACGTGCTGAATTTTAAAGCCCAGTGCCCGCAACTGAGAAACAGGAAGTTCTGCAGTATCTTCAATCACAATTGCGCGATAGTGCTTTGGCACTTCCAAGAGCAATGCATTAAGAAGCGATGTCTTTCCCGCTCCGCGAGCTCCGGTTATGAGAATTGCACTTTCTCCTTCAACAAGAAGGGAGAGTAGCGCTGCTGTGCGTGCGCTTAGCGTCTTATTTTGCACAAGACCTGCAAGCGTGAATGGTTTTGTTGTGCGTTTTCGAAAGGCAAATGCAATTCCACTAAAGGTAAGCGGCTCACAAATACCTGACACGCGCACTCCATACTCATCAAGACTAGCATTAAACACAGGATGTGCTGCATCAAATGGTCTCCCGCTCATAATTCTTAGCTTGCTTGCAATCTTTTCGAGCTCTTCATCACCCACATACACATTTGTGTTGCACTCACCATACTGTTCGTGTAATACATGAATCGGGCTTTGTGCTGGAGAGTCAACAAACACATCCTGTAGTTTTTCATCACGAAAGAAAAGTTCCAACACCCCAAACCCATCTGAATACCGCGAAACTACATCTTGCAAGGGCGCGCTATCAAGACGCACTTGTTTTTTCCCTCTTCCAAACTCTTCTTCAACACGCGAATCAAATGCAGTATGTGCTGATTCAATATCCTTCATGCTGAGCGTGCATTCTACCGGTTCAATAACGTATGTTGGCGCAAGCTCGTGTGTTTTTATAATGCGAACTGTTGCTCCTGGAATAGGATACTCTTCAAGCACGCTGCCATGCGCATTACCAAACACATAGGAGACAAAACGCGGAATCAAACGGCCTTTTGCATTTTTTGGCGCTGAAATCTCATCTCGCGTGTACACCCTGCTAAAACGCACCCCCATAAATGCAATCATATCCGGCTCGTGTTTCAAAAGCGCATCTTTAAACTCCTTTTTTTCACATTCTTTGTCAAGCGCAACAATACTTTTAGAAGAACAATCTACTTCCAACACCCGCAGCCCCGATTTGTTCACTATTGAGTAGTTACTGTTCATGTTGGTTGTTTTCAAAAATCAGCAGTTACTTTATTATTCTTGCGGTAATATCACACCTCCAGGCATGGTTTTTCTGCCTTTGTAAGGCACGTTTTGGTTTACCAGAATCCTTTTAAGCGCTTTGACAATTTCACACGTCAATTATGATTGAATCCTTGTTCACCACACTTGCCATCATTTCTGGTATTGTTTGCGCTGAATTTCTTGCAACTGCTTCTTTTGGCTCGTACCAAAACAAAGTTGCAACTGTTCTTGAACTCGTGGGCATTATTGTTTTTGTTAACCTGATTTCAAACACGCTTCAAATACAGCCCTCCCTTTTTATTATTATCATTGTTGGTTTTATCAGCGGTTTTTTCCCTGCTCTTACAGTTAAAGCAGCGGTGAGCTTGTATGTCCGCCGGGTGCAACCACAAAAACGCCTTAGTGAAAAATCAATGCTCATACAGCTTATCAGAAGTTTTCAAAGTGAAGGTGTTTCAAAACTAAAACTTGAGCGCGCATTCAAACGTGCAGGTATTACAATAGAAGAGTATCTAAAATATTTCTAAGAACAGATAACCGCACAGTCTCTGCCAAATACATAATACGGAAATGCGCGGGATGTCTGTGTGTCTTCATATACAAACACGCGCAGAGGGGCAGGAAGACCCGCACACACGTCAACACCCCAGGTATAATTTGTTTGGTTGAGCGCATTACATTTGTCCTGGTCAATTGAAGGACAGACGCATTGGGCAATTGATTCGGGGCTAAGCCCTTTTGTTGTTTCAATATATTTTTTTGCAGGGTAATTTGTGATAACCGTTCTATTCTCTGCGTGCTCAAACGCGAGTTTTGATTCATTTCCAGCAGAGAAAAAAGTGTATTGAGTCGTGATACTGGTGTCGTTCCATTCAAGAAAGCCTGGAATTTCATCTGAACTGTTTGTGTATTGGCTTGCACGAATAATTTCAAACGAGTGATTTGTATCATTAGTAACAATGCTTCGTTGAATCGTATATTCTTCAAAACGCAATCGGTCAAGAAGGTTATGATAGCTAAGAAAATTGCTTTCTTCCCGTGAGACATATGACATGATGCTCAAGGTTATGAAAAGCGCGCCTAGCAGAATGCTTATTCCAATCACTGTTGTTGAACTCATAGGCTGGGAAAAACATTGATGACCTTATAAGTGTTTATCGCAAGATGCCGATTATTGTTTGCACACAGCGTATCATAACTGGTTTTCCGCTCCCGCCTTTGTATGTGGCAACTTTTTTGTTTTTCTAGTATGCAACAAAATTCCTTTTTGACTGTTCTTTGTTTGGATACGCTTTTGCACCCTCGTAATCCAGGAAAAAAATAGGTGTTTCCACTGCTCTTCATTCTCGTGATGGTCTTTTGAATTCCCACTTAGTTTGAGCGCGTTAAATACATTTTTCTTTGCGTACACTGCGTCGAGAGGAAATATGATTTCATCAAGTGTTTTTGCCGTATTCAGCACTTGCATACGGGTTACCAGCTATGCTTAGTCTTAATGTGTGCATTCTTAATAATTATTGCCATTACCTATGCTTTTAGTACGTTTTAAGCATCAATTATTTATTTGCAGCATTCCTGTATATTGCACATGGGTAAACTTGTGTATGTTATCATTGATGGACTTGGTGATGAGCCAGTGAGCTTGCTCAAAGACAAGACCCCCCTTGAAGCAGCAGAAACCCCAAACCTTGACTATTTTGCGCAAAAAGGAGCCCTTGGGCTCGTGCAAAACTTTCGCATAGACCATAAAGAATTCATTGCAGAAAATGGCTCAAACTTTGGCGGCATCAGCTTGCTTGGCCAAAACCCACGCGACACAAATTGGAAACGCGGACCTCTTGAATCACTTGGCGCTGGCGTGAATTTTAGGGAAGGAAAAGACCTTGCTATTCGCTGCAACCTCGCGTTTGTTAATCTTAAAGGAGAGGTTGAAAACCGCCGGGCAGGACGCATCTCAAACGAAGACGGACACACTATTATTGAAGAAATCAAAGAAAAAATCAAATACAGCGGCGACTTTGAGCTCAAACACACGCTCAGACACCGCGCAGTGCTCATTCTCAAAAGCTCTCAACCCCTTGGTGAAGAAATTCGCGGTTCAGACCCCATTGAAGAGGGCGAGCATATGAGACATGTGCTTCCCACTAATAGGGCTGAAGAGAATGTGCGTTCAGCAAATATGCTTCGCTCATTTGAAGAGCGCGCGCACGAAGTCCTGCGCCAAAGCAAATCCAACAATGACCGGCGAAGCAAAGCAGGATACCCTGTCACGCACCTTATCACACGCGGTGCAGGCACCAAACTGCCTGAGCTTCCGGTATATGATAATGTTGCAGCAATCTGCACCTCGCCTGTTGAGTTTGGTCTTGCAAAAGCTGCGGGCATGACCATTCTTGGCATTGAAAACGTAACTGAAGAATATGAAAAAGACATTGAAAAAACCGTTGCCCTCCTTAAAGACCAGTGGGGAGCGCACGAAAAATTTGTGATTTTTATCAAAGGACCTGACACGTATGGGCATGAAGGAAACTCAATGAAAAAGAAAAACTGCATCGAATACCTTGACAAAACCCTTTTTGCTTTTCTCAAAACCCAACTTAGCGCGCAAAGCGATGTGCTCTGCGTTACTTCAGACCATGCAACGCCAACAAAACTCATGCGCCATGCAGCAGAGCCAATACCCCTTCTTATATGCGGAAAAATCAAACCCGATACGATGAGCAATTTTGCAGAAAAATATTGCGAGCGCGGTTCTCTTGGTCTCATTCAGGGTTATGATGTGATAAAAAAGCTCTACCAACTCTACCGGCAATAATGCGTGCATGCCAGATACACTAAAAAAGATTGGTTGCGCAGTATTAACACCTGTTTCCAAGCAAAAAACTTCAAGAACTTCTCTACCTCAAACGCGATGCAAACCCCAAGAAAATTAAATTCACGCACAACGACTTAGAAGAGATTCCGCTCCAACTATTTGCTTTCAGATTCACGGAATAACAACGCCTCTGCACGTTGTATGCATGGGTGACTCACACAATGGAAATCGAAGTTAAAATTCTCAACATAAACAAAGCAGACGTAGTGCGCACGCTTCACGCGCTTGGCGCGAAAAAAACGTTTGAAGGAACCGTCCACTCCTATTTTTACGATTTTGATGATAAACGATTAGGGCACGAAGATAAGATACTGCGCATTAGAATGCTTGGTCAAACTGCACTGCTCACGCTCAAAAAAAGGGTCAGCAAGAAAAAAGCAAAAATCATGCATGAACATGAAATACGCGTGTCAGACCGGGACATTCTCATGAGCATTCTTTCAGACTTGGGGCTGAGCGTGTGGGATGCTGATAAAAAAACACGCACCTCCTACGAACTTGACACAGTCCACGTTGACATTGACACCATACCGGGGATTCCCTCCTTTCTTGAAATTGAAGCGCCTAATCTTCAAACACTTAAAGACTACGTGAAAAAACTCGGCTTTTCTATGAAGCACGCAAAACCTTGGTCGCGCCAAGACCTCTTGGACCACTACCAACACTAAATCCTTTTTTTTTAGAATTTGACAGGGTTATGTCTGGATGTGTGTCACCAAGAATGCTGCGCGCAAGAGTAAGACCCTTACTGTGAACACTAGAACGTGGGTAGCTAATGTGGTGGCGGGCAATGCACCTGTTGTGTTATGAGATTTTCTACTTCCAAAAGTCTTTAAAATGGGAAATGGCGTGGTTGATTCATCACGTGAACTGTTTGGCAGTATTATCGGGCCACTTTGTGTTGAGACTATTCTCATCCCAGAACTCGAACTTTACTGCTTTGAAAATTGCATACAAACTAAAACACGGAACACATGAGGAACTTACCCTATGATACTCGTCTTTGATTTTGGAAGTCAAGTCGCGCATCTTATTACGCGAAGAATCAGAGAGCTTGGCGTATACGCAGAACTCATCGCACCAGATACGCCCGCACAAAAAATAAAAGACCTAGAACCACAAGCGCTCATTCTTTCAGGCGGACCAAAAAGCGTGTATGAAAAAGACGCTCCAACTATTGACCAAAACATCTTTGCTCTAGGCTTGCCAATTCTTGGCATTTGCTATGGCCACCAGCTCATGGCACAAAGCCTTGGCGGAAGCGTACAAAAAGGAAAAGGCGAATACGGTAGCACAATCATCAACGTGCGCGACTCATCAAACCTTCTCAAAACATTCTCTCACGAACACGAAGTGTGGATGAGCCACTCTGATTATGTTCAAACGCCGCCTAAAGGATTTCTTGTTACCTCACTCTCAAGAAATGGCTACATTTCGAGCATGGCACACCAAAAAAAGCAATTCTACTCTGTTCAATTCCATCCTGAAGTCACGCACACGAAAAATGGTCGTGACGTGTTTGACGCGTTTCTTAGCAGTATTAATGCAAAACGAGACTGGAGCTTGCAGGACTTTATTGAACAGAGCATGCAGAGCATCAAATCGCGCGTGGGAACTAAGAATGTGCTTATGGGTGTGAGCGGAGGCGTTGATTCAACGGTTGCGGCAACCCTGCTCAACAAGGTAATTCCAAACAATTTGCACTGCGTGTTCATAAATAATGGTTTACTGCGCGAAGGCGAATTTGAAGAAGTGATAACCTATTTTAACAATTTCAAAAACTTTCATGCAATTGATGCAAGCGACCGTTTCCTTTCGCAGCTCAAAAACGTAACAGACCCTGAAGAAAAGCGAAAAATCATTGGCAACACGTTCATTGACGTGTTTGACAAAAAAGCGCAAGAACTCGGTGACTTCACGTATCTTGGTCAAGGCACGATTTATCCTGACCGTGTTGAGAGCGCGCAAACGTCAAAAAACGCGTCAAAAATAAAAACGCACCACAACGTGGGTGGACTGCCAAAAAACATGCGACTTTCTGTTCTTGAACCATTAGCAGACTTGTACAAGGATGAAGTCAGAGCAATAGGTAGATTGCTTGGCATCCCAAACCAGCTCATTGACCGCCAGCCTTTTCCGGGTCCGGGACTTGCAGTTAGAATTGTTGGCAGCATAACAAAAGACCGACTGCGCATTGTTCGCGAATCTGATGCTATACTACGCGCAGAACTTATAACACAAGGCGTACCTGATTTGTGGCAAGCATTTACTGCGCTTCTTCCTGTCAAGACTGTTGGCGTGAAAGGAGACGAACGCTCCTATGAATACCCGGTTGTTATTCGGTGCGTGCGCAGCGTTGATGCTATGACTGCAGAAGCCGCGTGCCTTTCCCTTACGTTACTAAAACAGATTGGCGCACGCATTGCAAATGAAGTCTCAGGAGTAAACCGCGTATTATATGACCTGACTGATAAACCTCCCGGAACTATTGAATTTGAATAGCTAGCACTAGCCCTAACATATTCCACAGGAAACAAGGGGGTGCGTTGAAGTCTATCCAACACATTGCACAACCACTCACTCGTGCTTTTTTTGCAGAAAACCACTGATTTTTCATGCTCTGACCCTATGTTACTGGGTTTACCTAAATAAAACAGCACTTAACCTCACACAACACACTGAAAAATAGGCATTTAAAGAGTTCTTATGACTTATTTTATTAATATGAACCATCTTATTTCTTATCTAATTAAGATAACACTTTAAATATGATATTTAATTATATGTTATATATATTCGTATTAAAACTAACGAAAACAGCCGTTTTATTAGGGGACATGGCAATATTTTTTGTACTGCTATATTGAAGTTAATTAAAGCGTACAGTAACGGTTTAGATTTGGATAACTGCAACACCCTGTTTTGTAAGTTCTGTTTTAAGCCAATCCTTGCGTTTGGTTGATTTCTTGTCAAAAAGCGCTACTGACGGGCGCGGAACAGTTTTTTCAACCATTTGCTGCACAAGCTCATCTGTTAATTTAGATATAGCATACTTTGGACAGATATGTCCCACAGCGTATATACTGTCTAGAATTGCTTTTGTGTGTTTGTTAGCATAATGTGAACCGCCAAACCCTATTGCAGAATGCTCACACTTTAACGGAGCGGTCAAGAGCTCATAACAAACTTGAGTGATTATCTCTCTGCCTTTTTGCCATTCCCACTCTTTTTTTGAGCCTCCAACTTCAACAAAAATGCTTGGAGACTGTGTGTACGGCCCATGGTGGGTCACTTCAAGGCCGACATCACACGCGGGGTCAGGGTTGTATTCGCGCAATTTGTGCAAGGCAAAGCGGATTGCTGCACTGTTTGCCCCTGATAGTGTGCACGCCTTGCCGCCATGGCTCTTGTCATCACTAAATAATCCGGTGCAGTGCGCAGAAAATAAGGGCTTTTTTGCCTGTGAACGATGTGTTGAGGGAAAAATAAACAGTTCCGCTTCAAAATCAAGGCCCGAAACGTGCAGCACGTCTGTTTTTGATATAATCATATAGTTGTTTCCGTTTTGATAGGTTTCAAACCCATACAGTTTAGGCGCAGAAACAAACCCATATTTCTCTTTGAGAATGTTGCCCACCGCGTTTCCAACTACGTTCTTTTCAGCAATAACAATGACGCGCATACCTTTTTAGGCAGTTTTTTGCTTTTAATTCTTGCGCGCAGCAGTGAGAAAATCTTTAAATACGCTTTTGCAGTTAAAGAGCACTAAGTGAAGCATTATGAGAATGATTGGACAGCGATTAACACAACTACGCGCACAGCGATTCCCTGTTGAGCAAAAAGCAACGCCCGGACCTATTAGCACCAACGCGGTCCCAAAAAACATCCGCATTGGTGAAGGAAAAATTGGCGAAAACATCCCGCTTATTGTGGAATACGAACTTAAATCAGGGTATACCTATGAAAAACCTGCAGGAAAGAACGCCGCAGAAATCATTGTTGCTGGCGAAGTCATCTTTGAAGCAACAAAAAAAGAATCAGACGAGCTCATTGCGGGCTGGAAGAAAGACAAATTAGTTGTAAAAGACTATATGGAAGTTGTTCTTCAGGCAATTCTAAATTCATCGGAAATGCACGCAATCACGCTTGCAAAAGACATGAACCTGCCAAGCCCTATTCCCCTTCCACGTGTTGGCGTAGGTAAACAGGAATAAGCATTTCAAAGCCGTTTTAACAGCGTGCATATCTTTTTTGTATCCGCGCATACAAGCGCGGAGAGTTCTCTTTTATTGCGTCGTGCCAGCGCCAGGACGTTTGCAATTCTTCTTCAAAATACTCATCAGAGAAAACATACCCCATAAAGAAGTGCAATTCCTTTGGAACAGGCTCATACAGTTCATTAATTGAACCGGGATTCTTTCTAAAGCGCTTAAAAATAGTAGTCTTCTCTAGGTTCCTTTCATTAAAACGCTGCTTTTTATGCACATATGTGTCAACAGCAGTTTTTGGAAAACCAAGATTTAGACCAAACACGTGGTCATCTCCTGTTGCGTGGGCGTACACAAGATTGCTGAGCGTTTTTGGTGTTGTTGCAACAAATAACTCGTCATACGTATGAAACTCAAGCGGGTTGTGGTAAGTATACACATTCTCTAGTTGTGTTTGTTTTCTTGACGATGTACGCGCTTTAGCGGTGTGTACGCGTGGTGCGTTGCGTGAGGGAAGTGGAAGTGTTATTTTAAGAGATAGCAATTCAAACTGCGTTCTTCGCGTTTCAGTATGAAATAAACCCGTACGAATGAGCACATCACTAAGCGTGTACAAATCGTCTCTCATTGAACGGAGATGAGCCACATCAAAACCTTCTCGTTTCTCATAGCAAAAATCATGGGTTTGTAGTGCAATCCATGTTCCTGGTTTTTCATCAAGCACAAGCAATGCAAGATTCACCTGATCTATGAGCCGTAGTGGCACACACAACTCTTCAATTTCGCGTAGTGCGCCCATTCTTTAGGATATTTGCACGTTCTCTTTTATGCATTGTGTTACTTGATAGAGTATCTCTCTTGTTTAAACACCTGTTAAGAACTCTCACTTTCTAGCACTTTTTTCTCTAATTGCAGAGCAGAAATAACCTTTATATTGTTTAAACACCTGTTTAAAGTCATGCAAAAACAAACAGAAACTCACCTAAAAAACATTCTAAAGACCCTTGCAGAAGCAAAAAAGGCAGGAGAAGACTTTCTTTGGATACGTGAACTCTCACGTCGCTGTAATTTAAACCCTGCGACTGTTACGTGGTGCATTCACCGTTATTTGTGGGAGAAAATTGAATTTATTGACGTAGACTCACTTTTATCAAAAGGCCTTAAAATCCAGCCAGTCTCACTTCGCGAGCATGTGTATCAAGAAATCCTCAAGAACCAAAAAACTACTTAGTCTCTCACTTTTTTCTCTTTATAACGGTCTTCTGCTTTGTGTTAAAAACCTCTCACTTTTTGCTGTAGTTTCCTAAACCACCCTACAGGTCTATTTTGGGCAAAGCCCCTCTTTTCCCTCACATTACTTAGCTGCAATAATCCACACCTTTGGATTCCTTTTCTCTGATAAATTCTCATTTTGCCTGCGCGCACCCTGTTCTAACTGTTTTGTAACCCTCACTCTTTTTGCAGCGGTTTTGACCTGTTTTTTAGTTCTTACTCTCAAAAACCTCTCACTTTTATTAACTTCATTATTGAAGATAATTAAATCGCGTTTAATCGCACTCTTGTCTGTTTCACGTCTTTTTTGACTGCGCGTTGTTCCGTTTTTTACTATGGTGTCTTTGTCTCACAAAAAGCATTAAATTGTGAAGAAAATATGCACTACATACATGTTGGTTATTGTGTTGACACAATAATTAAAACATGTTGAAACATATGTCCTTATTGTTGAAACAATAAAGGGCGTCTGTTGGAGCATGTTTGGTTGTGTTGAACTGGTTGGGATACACTGCTGGGACATGTTGGAGCAAAAACATTTTATTTAGCTAATGTGTTGGAAAACATGGGAGGATTGATGGGAATCTTTAACCTGTTTAAAAAACGCTCTAAAAGCGCTGAAAAAGAAAAAATAAAGGAGGAGACGCTTGATTTATCAAAAATAAGCACTCCTAGGCTTGGAGAAACGATTGACAGCTGGCAAAAGCAGGTTTCTATCCTTGAAGAGCATCCTTTAAGCCAGGCGCGCGTGGTGAATACCCAAATTCTTGAATCCATGGGTTCGGTAATGAGCGGAATTCACTCAAAACTAGACGATTTAAAGAAGTTGGATGAGATTTTAGAGGCTCTAGAGGCGTTAAAAACAGAAAAAAGCACTCAGATTACCGAAAAAGAGCCAAAAAGCGTTCTGGAATCCGCGTTAGAGCGCATTGGTCATTTGTCTGTAAAGGATCGTGATGTTATCCAGCTGCTAGAAGCGCAAGGTCCGCTTTCTGCGCGTGAAACAGGCAAAGAGCTTGAAGTAACGCGCTCAACAATATCGTACCGGCTCAATCGCCTCTATCAGATGGGTCTACTGGAAAAGATGGCGTCAGGGCGTACTATTAAATTTAGGATACCTAAAATGGACAGGAAACTATAAGAATTTCTTAAAAGTTTTAATGTGTTTGATATATGTTTGTTATGTGTTGGAAATGTTGAAAAATGCGCGTTTTTTGTGCTCAGTAAGTCAGGGTATTTGGTGCATTTTTTTGACCATGGTCCAAAACGAGTATTATGGGTCCATGCGTATACTGTGTTCTCTAAAACTCCCCCAAAGTAACCATAAAACGGCATTTTATGGACTTTCTGTGGTGGGTAAGCATGCTTGTTCCAGCCCCATATATAAATGTCTATTATACAAGAGATTTATCACTTGACAAACAGTTAGTTGGGCGTGTATCCTTTGTTCCAACACAAAATAGAGAATCTAGCAAATAGGGGATAATCTACTAAATAATAGATTTATCACAAAATAGGGTGTATTTTAATTGTGAATTTTTTATGCACTATTGAGTCTAGTAATAGGGAGATTGTGTGCACATTTTATGCACACATAACTTCTTTTTGGGTACTTTTTTGAGCAATTTTTTACGTGTTTAAGCTATAGGTATTTGGCACATATTTTTTTGCGTGTTTGCCGTTTTTTGCGTCTAGAAGACGAAAAAGTAACAATCTTCTATTTAGTAGACAGAAATTGGCAGTTTGAAAAATCCGCATTTTTATAACCCCCTGATTACAGGACAAAAGAGGGTAATTTTATTATTAAAGAGACTCTAGCTACTTAGTGGAGGCTTGTGCTATTTTGATTTGCTATGTTTGACAAGAACGTTATCAGAAAAGACGTTCCCTTTAAGGTTATGTTTCGCAGCCTTCTTAATAAACCTAAAGGAGGCGGCGCTTATTTTGATATTGCTGAAGACTTAGTCATGTACGCACGTGAGCGGCGCAGACGCGTTGAAGGCTTTTATTTAGCCCAGTTTGTTGATGATAACAAAAACGTGTATGCGCGTAGCTCTGTTTACAAAGTTGCTGCTCTTCTCAAACAATTAGGCATGCTTGAATACTCTGGTACGGTTGGTCTTTGGCGCATATCAAACGAGTTTGGCAATGCAGGAAAACGCATGTACCGCTGGTGGCGCGAGTTTGTGCAGGGTGAAGCCCTTAGCGAGGAAGAGCTGGACGTGGGTGATGGGTAATGCACGTTTCCCCGTTTAGCCATGGTTGTAGCGTTCGAGCACTTCTTTTTCAAACTCAAAGTCAGCTTCTTTGAGAAATAAACTGGCCAGATCAAGAAAACAGAAGCGACACAAGCAGTTGTCATCATCCTCTTTGCCCATAAGTTGTTTTTGCCATGCTATTCTCTTTTGCATGCATGCAATAACCTCGCGTGCGTGACGATGGCTTACGTTTTTGCTGATAAACTCACGTGTCACTGACATGAGGTTCTTTGCGGTATTTTTATTTACCGGGTTGGTAATTGTTTCCCCGCAGCGTACGCAGGCGTTTTGAAAAGTTTCATGTTCCAAACCTTCTAATCCGTATTTTATCATTTGAGACACACCCCCTGTTTGCTAACTTGCAAAACGAAAAAACAGAAACACAACACGAAGCGAGTCTCACCATGTCAGACATGTATTTACGGGAAATACCTTGCCAAACAGACGAGACATACTTTGCATTGTAGCTAATAAAAATGAAGGTATGCCAAGATTAAAAACCTTTCGAGAATCCTGCATTTAGTGGTTTTCTAGTTCGTCTGTAATGTGTTTGTGAAGTCGTTCGAGAAGTTCGCGTTTTCCTTCAGTACTGATAACATCACTTCTGCCTCTAAGCACAAGTCCGTGCGCAAACGGGCTTGGAATCGTACTTTTTCTTCCAAACGCAAGCTGTATTTTTCCTGTTCTGATGCCTTCAAGCACGCGTTTTGCGTGTTCAATGTCCATTGCGTCGTTAAGGATTTCACGATATGTTTCAGTAAGTAAGGGAAAGTTTGGTATTTCCTTGCAAATTTGTAGTAATGCGCCTGCATTAATTTGTTGTTTTCCAACACTAATCGCGTTCCCTCTGTAGTTTCGCAGTATCATAAGCCCGCGTGCGGCAACGTGTCTGAACCTGCGCTTGAGAATTTCAGTTTTATCAAGCGATTTTTTTGCAATGGATTCTATGTTAGAATCAGTAATCGCACCAAGAACTTCATGAGAATCTACTTCAACACCGTGGGGCATGCGTATCATAAACCCGTTATCAGTTACGCTGATGACAATATTTTTTCTCTCTCTTCTGCCTATCAAAAATGCGTATGCGCGCGATAATACGTCATTTACTCTCCGGCCATACAATGAGTGCACAATGATATTTTGTCTGCTGTCTTCATAATAATTTTCAACAAGAATCGTGTTGTGTGCTGGATGGTTTTTTATCATTAAATATTTTTGCACACGGGCCTGCTCTTTAAAGTAGGTGTAGATTGCCTGTGCAGCGTATTCATTTGTGTGGCATTCTTTTCGTAGCCAGGCAATAACCTCCTCTTTGGTGTGGTTTTGTTTTAGTTTTTCAAACATAAGGTGTCTGAATTTTCCAATTTCAATGGCAAGGTCAAAGCTAAGCGGCAGCATTTCACTCACCCAGCTTGGAATGGTTGGTTCCTTGTCTCCTGCTTTGTTTACGGTAACAACCATATTTCTGGCGTGCACAAACTCGTACACGTTTCCGCCAATCACGAATCTGTCGCCTTTTTTGAGCTTTTCAACAAAATCTTCATCAAGACTGCCAATCAAATCCTTGTCTCCATTTGCCTGATTTGCATATACTTTAACGCTTGCACTTTGCGGAATCGTGCCAAGATTTGTAAAGTAGGTAACGCGCGTCCCTCTGCCTCTTTTGCCAAACTCTTCTTCAATTGGGTCATACCAAATCTTGCCATATACATGCTCTTCATCAAGCTCATAATTTTTTCCGCCAAGATAGCGAAGAACCTGCACAAAATCGTCGCGCAAAAGTGTGTGATACGGGTATGCTTTTTTGACAAGCATAAATGCTTCGTCCACGTGCCATTTCCTGGTAAGGCTCATGCCAAGCACGTGTTGTGCAAGTACGTCAAGCGCGTTTTTTGGGATGTGCACCCGGTCAATTCTTCCTTTGTATGCTTCGCGAATCATAACCGCGCACTCAACAAGGTCATCACGGTCATTAACAATCATGTTGCCAATGCTCGTTTCGTGCAATTGGTGGCCTGCTCGCCCCACGCGCTGCAAAAGCCGGCTCACACTTTTTGGCGAGGCCACTTGCACTACCTGGTCAATGTATCCAACATCAATGCCAAGTTCAAGCGAAGTTGATGAGCACACTGCTTTTAGTTCTCCTGCTTTGAGTCTTCGCTCGACTTCAAAACGCTGTTCGCGCGAGAGTGAGGAATGATGCGCACCAAGCGTGTTGGCGTATTTTTTTCCAAAACGATTTTGCAAGTTCACAAGAATGCGTTCAGTTCCGCTGCGCGTGTTTGTGAAAACAATTGATGTCTTGTGTGCGTGTATAAGCTCGTGCAAGCGCGCGTAAAACCGGTCAGTAATTATGTGCATAGGCGTGTGAATCAAATCAGCAACGGGCGTTGCAAGCGTGATGTCCATTTTCTTGATGAATTTTGTATCCACAATTGTACAATTCTCTTCACCACCCATGATGTAGCGGGCAACTTCTTCTAAAGGCGCGATAGTTGCCGAAAGACCAATGCGTGTGAATGAGTGTTCACAGAGTGCGCGCAACCGTTCAATGCTTAGTGAGAGGTGCGTGCCGCGCTTGTTGTCACATAAGGCATGAATCTCATCAACAATCAGCCATTTAATGCCAAACAATTTTTTGACAAATTCCCTGCTGTTGAGAATAATCGCAAGCGATTCGGGTGTAGTGACAAGAATGTGTGGTGCTTTTCGAAGCTGTTTTGCACGTTCATTTTGCGGTGTGTCACCGGTTCGCAGACCAATACGGACATCAGGCAAGTCCCCGGTGTAGGTGTTAATCTCTTCAAGTGGTTTTTGTAAATTCACATAAATGTCATTATTTAATGCTTTGAGCGGGCTTATGTACAAACAATAAATCTTGTCCTCAAGTTCACCGCGCACTGCGAGGGCGTATAATTCGTTAATTACTGAAAGAAATGCAGAAACGGTTTTACCACTTCCTGTTGGGCTCGAAATAAGCGTGTTTTTTTGTTCGTGAATAAGCTTAAACGCGTATTTCTGAGGCGGGGTCAGGTCCTTGAACTTTGAGAACCAGCAAAGCACGTATGGGTTGAGAAACGTTGCTACTTCTTCTTTGCTGTATTCATCGCGAGCATATTCTATCATTGCGCATCACACCCTCTCAAAATCACATTAAAAGCTTTGCGAAAAAAAAGCGTGCGCGTCGGAGAGTGGCTGCGCGCATACAGAGAAGAGACTATACACCTTGCTCCATTCCGGAATCCCAAAAGCATCACACTGCATGATTATGGCTGCTCCCGTCAGGGTCTGACCCGTTCACATACACTGCAATCGGTTGGGGCGGAACTTCGTCGCTTAGTATATAGGCTTCACCGGTACGCAACGCAGCGCCTCTCCGACTTCAACACCATCGTAACGCCCGTTTATGGTAACAGGTGAGGGCGAGCCACCCTGTCTAGCACGCGAAACACTAACACATATGCGCTTTAAAAAACTAACCCCCACCTAAAAGCAATGCTTATTATTCTTATTTGTTCCTAAAGAAGATATATGTCAAAAGTCTCTCGGCTTCATCCTCTCTTAGAGTTCACGCTTCGAAAGCTTGAAAAACCGTTTACCACAAATTATCGGGAACTAGTCCGAGCCTTCTGCGTGTCAATTGGCCTGGTGCAGCCTGCTGATTCGCGCGATGTAATTGTTGATGTTCTCGTAGCGCTTCTCAAGTATCGCCCAAAACAAAAACTCCTCTACACGCAGGACGTGCAAAAAATAGTCTCAGACTATCGTGCACATATTGGTCTTCCCGTGGTAGGGGTTTCGCAATCAAATATTCTAAGAGCACTTAAAATTCTGCGCACAAAAGGTATTGCAGAAGTTGTCTCAGGAGGATACCGCATTAGGGAATGGTCGCTTCTTACCACTGTATTTGAAACGCATCTGCAGGAATACTTGATAAAAACAACAATTGAGAGAATAAAAGAATACAGTGATAGAATAGATTCTATCACTTAGCTTGGTTAAGGAGTTTGACAAGACGGTCAAGTGTCTCTACAATTTGGTCTCCAATAGGGCTCAGCTCGATTAGCTTCAGGCGTCCGTCCTTGTTGAAGTCAATAAGACCCTTCTCTTGCATTTCACTCAACACACGAACTGTATGGGAGTATGTGCAGTCGGCCTCTTTTGCGATTTGAGACGCATAACGTTTACGTCTAGTTTTTTTGAGACTCAACGCGATTTGTACGGGTTTTTCGCGTAGAAATATCTGCAACATTTCATTCTGAATATCTTTTCTTCTCATGTTTCAGCACCACACCCGCATAGGTCTTGCGACGTATGCGTTAAGTATCAGAACAGAACCGTGCTTTTAAATGTTTCCAAACAAAATCGGAAAAAAATGATACGTCTCAGATAGTTTTCTATTCGATTTTTGCAAGAAGGATATCTTCTTCTTTTACCGTCTGTCGCTTTGCGTGCTTTGCAAGCTTGTAGGCTTCCTTTGAGACTGATTTGCCTTTTTCTTCGAGAATCTCTGCAAGTGCTTTTACTGCTTCTGCACTGACGCGTGAGACTCCTTGGCGTTCTCCTGCTATTTTTGCAAGTCGTTCAATAGGTGCACGTGGAAGTATCATAGTATCTCTTCTGTTCTTTTTTGCATATAAACATTATCGTTTGATATGTTTGCTTTAAAGCTTCTATGCAAGTGGTCAATCTGGCGGTCAAGATATTTTCCTAGATGCTTTCCATGGGGTCTGATATGTCCAGAAAAGTTTTGAGGGATATGGAGGAGTTCGTGAATCAACACTTTTTCTTTTTCCTCATCAGGAAGTTTGTCAAAGCGCTCAGAAATTACCTCGATAATGTAGTGGGGTGGCGTATCAAGTGCGAGCTGCCAGATGCGAGGGAATTCCCAGCACCGCGCATATGCTCTTGTTTTTGAACCCTTGCTTCGCACGCATACAACTTGCTCTGGATTGATATAGTGCAAACGCAACGCGTCAACGATTAAACTTGTTTTGTGCTGAATATCATGCGCGCGCTCAAAGCGTATCATGCAACAGTTTCCTCCTTATTCTTTTAGATAGTGTTATTGTTTTTAATGATATATGTTTTAGCCGTTGAAGTTTTGGGATGTGCGGTGATTAATTTTTTCTTTTTTTATGATATTTGAGATGAATTCTAAGTACTCAATGTGGAGAACCCTGTTCTTTTCAAATAACTCCTTTCATCTCTTGACCTATTGTGACAATAAACGCGGAGTCCTCACATTAGATTGTTGGCTCTCCGCTACTAAGAAATTATTCAAGGTTTCTTTTGATAGGTAGGTATTGTAACACTGCTTTGCAGAACACGCGTTTCCCGTCTTTTTGAAGTTGCGGTTGTTTGTGATAGTTTTTAAGAATATGCAGGCGATAGTTTGACCGTACATAGCGGAGTTGCATTGCGCTAAGGCCTGTTTCTGCTATGTAGTGCGCAGCGTTTTCTACAAATGAGTTACTTGCGTTTATGAGGGGTATTAAGAATTTCTATTATAAAGATAAGCAACTCTTTCATAACTTGTGCGCTCTTTTTTTCTTCGACAAGCGGACAGTATTCCACAATATCAGCACAGACAAGCCTTTTTCCGTGCAAAACATGCCTAATCTCTTCTTTGAGTTTTTCAAAACTCCATCCCTTTTCTGTAGGATAGGCAACACCAGGCAGGTTTTTGGGGTCAAGCACATCAACATCAATGCTAATGTACACGTGGTCAGTATTACTTTCACGCAGAGCACGCATAGCATTTTTCTCCTGTAAAGTAGTATAGCGAACGCCATGCAAAGAGAGCCTATCTTTGAATGAGCTCATCACTGATTGCGCTGTTATGATTTCTTCATCTACAAGGTCGGGGTGAGCGTCAAAGCTGTGAATCTGTGCTTTTGAAAAAACCTTGAGTGCGCCATAACTGATAGAATGGTCGCCGCCTATCATAAGTAATGGCTTGTTATATGTTGCTGCTTCGCGAACCGCACGTTCAATTTCCGCATGCGTGCTTGCAAGATTAAAGGAGTCAAGAAATAAGCGTCCGTAATCAAGAATTTTGACAGGAGTTTCTAGCTCGCACACCATTTGATGAAGTTGTTTTGCGCCCTGATTCTGCCCACGACGTCGATGCGCGCCAATATCTGATGCAGCAACAAGGAGGATGATATCTGCATTTTCAACATTACTTGTTATCATAGTTTTCTTTTACAATATCTCTAATTTTTTCAAGATACGTGCTGAATTGTGTCATACCAAATTCTTTTGGCTCTTTTTCTTTTGTTTGAAACCTTTTGAGCTTTGCGCCCCACAATTCTACGGTTACACTTAATTCAAGAGAGGTGTTATAACCCAAAAAATCCCATTTTGCTTTGAGAAATTCGCCAAGCGAGAGTTCCTGCGGTTCTACAAGCGCCCAGAATTTTCCCCAGAAAAGAATGTCATTGACTTTTCTTTGCGGTTCTTCAAGGTATGCAGTTCTTGTTGGCTCCATAAGCTCGTTATAACATTCGCAGATGAGGTTGTTTGTTTCGGCGCTTAGTTTCTTTGTTCTAAGTGTACTAACAAGATAGTGCTCTAACTCAGCTTCACTAACTGTTCCGTTGGTGAGATTTTCTAAGGTATTTTGCAACATGTATTCATTTGTCATGATTTTTTTTTAAGTGGACTGGGCGAGGTTCGAACTCGCGGCCTCTGGCTTGCGAAGCCAGCGCGCTACCAACTGCGCCACCAGCCCGGTTAAAGAGTGGTACACTGAGCACATCGCTCCCGTCTTTAAATAGCTTACGCGCGAGTTTCCAAATAAGTGCGAAATGCTTCAAGGGCTTTTTTGTGCATTGAATACTCATTTTTTTCTGCGAGACTCATTTGTGCAAACGTTCGTGTTTTGCCGTGAGGAATAAAAATTGGGTCCCACGCCCAGTGGGTTCCTTGTGGTTTTTTTGGCACGCGACCGCGCGCCACACCTTCAAAATAGTGTACATCCCTTCCGTCATGGTAGCCTAAGGTTGTGCGTGCAGTAACATCCGTGTTTTTCAGATTGTTAATAATTGAACAAATTGTTTCAAGACCTACCGTTTCATAAAAAAATTTGATAAGCGGACCGGGAAAACCATTGAGCGCCTCAAACTCAAGAGACACGTCCCATACAAATACTGGTTTTTTAAGAATTGCATACGCTTGGTTGATTTTGTGCGCGACAACGTCTTGTGGTGTTACTGATTGAATCTCCTCTAGGTCAAGCGCGTAGTGCTCAAGAGTTCTTCCAAGAATTGACTCTGCTTCGCGCACTTTGTTCAGGTTTCCTGTCAAAAGAACAATACCCCCCATGTTTTGTTGGATAAGGTGTCTCTTTTTATGGTTTTAGGCGTTGTTTCATCACTTGAACTAAGTAAATCTTTTTAAACATCCCCTCTTCTTTGCGTGCATATGTCCCCCTCATATGTATCACCTCCTTGGTCAGCGTACATGAATCAGTTGCATCCCGGATGGTTTCACAAACTTTTTAATGCTACGGTAATGCCTTGCGTGTCGCTTGATGTTGAGGGTGTGCTCGCTGATGTTCATAGTGTGTGGATTAACAAATTCAATAAGGATTTTGACATGGATATTTCTTTAGAAAATATTTCGCACTATGATTTTAGTTCTATCCCGAAAAAATACCATCCCCTTAAGCATTTTATGGATTACACACGCGACCTTTGGGCAAAGGACTGGGAGTCTATACCGCTTGTTGAAAAACAACCACATCTTGCGCTCGATAAATTTGTGGGTGAAGCGCACTATCCACTTGACATTGTGACTGCGCGCAATTCTGACGTTCTGGTTAAAGAAAAGGTTATATCATGGCTCAAACACAATGACCTTCTTGAGTATTGCAGAAACGTTCATTTTACGGACGCGCACAAAAAAGCATTATTATTCTATGATTTCTATATTGATGATAACCCTTTTTTGCAAGAAACACTTGAACCCTGGCAAACACAAATCGTGTTCAAGCGTCCATGGAATGAAAGCTTTGTTGAGACTCATCAGTTTATTTCGAAGAAATCTCTTGCAGGAAGCTTTGTGCATATTATGACTTATGACGCTCAAGCACGCCTTAGTCGGCTTGCGTTTAGTCGTTAAAGAAGTAAAGCGCTGTTCTTTCGTGTTCTGAATAGGTCAGTTATATCATTCATCTTGGGAGGTGTCAATCCGCCCATCGCTCATCATTACACGAGAGCACAGCAATAACAGTGCTCTCCCTTTCCCCTTTTAAAGCTTGTGAGCTTAGACAAAAAGCTTGCCTTTTTCTTCAAGCGTACGAATGTAGTCCTGTATCCACGCAGCGTGAGCTTGTAGTTGGGTAAGATGGGTTTGGTCATGAACAGGCAGGCGTGCTTGCAGAGACATGTATTCATTTATGGGTCGCAGCGTTTCAAAACGCTCAGTCCGTTTTAGGCTTCCTTGCACGATTTCATACACGGGAAACAAACCTGTTTCAACTGCCGCGCGCGCAATGCGTATTGTGTTATCTGATTCACTTTTGTGCTCATACGGGCATGGCGCGTAGATAAGCACAAATGAGGGTCCTTTTGTTTTCATACCTGCCTGCACTTTGGCGTATACGTCAGCAAGGTTTGCAATGCTTGTTGTTGCTACATACCTGCACCCTTGTGTTGCAAGCGTGAGCGCAAGACTGTTTTTTGTAGTAGTCCGTGTGATGGGCGTGTGCAAAATGCACACATAACAAAAATCATGGTCACGATTCATTGCATCAGCAAGACTTGCAAGGGCGTGGCTGCGCGTTTCACGCTCGCTTGCAATCACAAGCACGTTTGGTTTTTCTCGTGCGTCATATCTGAGTTTGAGTGCTAGGTCAATACCCGATACAACTGAAGGAGCATCTCGTGTTGTTGCATATACCCATGCAAGACGCCATGCAGTTTTCGGGTACGTATTTGCATGCGCGTGCCATTCATCTGTGGCATGCACAAGAAGCGTGTTTTCTCCTGCTGTTTTGCCAATGGCGCGCAGTGCGGTTGCAACTCCGCATCCTGTGCACGACGTGTGTCCGCTTACAAAATAGTCTTCTTCTGGCAGTGTTTCTGTCATATGCTTGAATTCACCCAATGTTGTTTTCCACTTGCGCCAAGCCTGAGCATTGTTTCAATGTCAAACTTGGTTATGCTTCGACCGCCCACGCCTGCAATGATACTGGTACATTTCTTTTTTTCAATTGCTGCTTTTACCTGCGTGTAGAGCATACCCATTCCGCTTGGGTGCGCTGCTCTTTCAAGAACAATCACTTTTTCTGCATGAAGCAAGGCGCTGCGAACATCTTCGCTTGGAAATGGGCTGAGCGTTCTGATTCGCAATAATCCCAGACTCGCCTTTGTCTCATCAATGTACTCTCGAATCAGTCCGCACACACTACCCATAGCAACAATAACTGTCTGAGCATTCTCAACTTGATAATTTTCAATCAACCCGTTTCCATACGAACGTGAAAACACGTCTTTGAATTCTTTATTACTCTCCCGAATCCGTTCAACCGAGTGCTTCATAGCACTATCCTGCAAGCGTTTGACTTCGGTAAACGCATTTGCCCCAATCACACCGCCAATGCCCAGCGGTTTTTTTGAGTCAAGCGTGTCTTGTGCTGCATATGGCTTTAAAAACGCACGTGCTTGTTCTTGGCTTGGCACGGCCACACTTTCGTACGCGTTCGAGGTTGCATGCGTATCAAAACACACCATGACTGGCAAGCGCACATCGTTATGTTCGCTTATCATATATGCCTGCATAACGGTGTCAAAGACTTCCTGATTGGTTTCGCACACGATTTGAATCCAGCCCGTATCTTTTGAAAATAAAATATCACTATGGTCATTTTCATCATTTCGCGGCGCGCCTGCCCCTCTGCTTACCACACTCATAACCACGGGCTTTCGAAGCCCTGCTATGGTGTGAAGCAATTCATGCGCGCGAAGAAGGTCTTGGCCTGATGCGCTTACAAACGTGCGCGCTCCAATAAGGTGTGCGCCAAGACACATCCCTATTCCTGCACTTGTATTATCCACTGGCACGAGTTTGCTTGTGCTTTGTCGTATGCGTTCAAGAAACTGCGTCAGCCCATCATCACGGGTTTGCATGTTAAGAGGGATAATGTCTGGTTCGCATATTGCTGCAGAAATGGCTGCACTTTCGCTGCCTGAGAGCGTGTTTATTTTCCCGCGTTTGACTTGCACATTCATGCGTGTTCATCCTCCATGTGTATCTTTTTACTCTCTGATTCTGTTGCGCACACACCACAGCCTGAGCAATACCTGTCATCAAGCTGGTATGTTCCCCGCTCATCTTTGAAAAACGCGCCATCAGGACAGTATCCTGCAACGCGCGCAAGCTCATTTTGTGGTGCACCCGGTTCAATTACTGCTCTTCGTGTCCGCCCCGCTCGTCGTTCATTCTCGACCGTGCTTGCAGGCTCTGTAATAACACCTGCGTGCTCAAATTTCATGAGAGAATCACCTCTTTTCTGACATGTTCATACATTTGTTCAACCACGCGTTTTGCCGATAGTTGACCTGGTTCGTAGACACTTTCAAGCGCGTCAAGCGCGTGTTTGAGACTGAGGCGTGTTGTTGCGCCAATAAACGCGCCAAGCATGGCAAAGCCAAGCAGAGCAGGGGTTTTGTTTACATACTCGTTTGCGTTTACAAGAAACGTTGGACGAGTCTGACCATTTTCAATGCTCTTTTTTGCTGTGTTAATGATACATGCCGTTTCTTTTCGTACATACTCACTAATCACATGTTCAGCGCTGAGCGCAGGTTCAAAAAGAAGCACGTAATCTGCTTTTTGCATATAATCCCGAGCAGGTATTGGCTGTTTACTTACCCTGATAGACGCGTGAACAATAGAATTTGCAGTATTCTGTTCGCCGCTCACGATACCGCGCGCATGATACCCCTGTTCGCTAAACGCGTGCACCATAACGCGCGTTATTTCAGAAACACTCTGTCCTCTACGCCCTGCAATAAGAATACTAAGCATGCAAACCTTACGCATGTGTTCTGCCGTTATATTTATTATTATACTCAATCTCTAACATTCTATGATGCTAAACTGGCGTAAAACACGTGCGCTTCTTGCTCGCTATAAGATTCCTCTTATTACCTCACCGGTTGTGACAAAAAAAACAGAGGTTGACAGCTTTCTTGCACACCATAAGAGAATTGTTCTTAAACTTTATTCTCCAAAGGCATCGCATAAAACAGAACAACACCTTGTTTTTACTGATCTCTGTTCAAAACAGGAGGTACACCGCGCGTTTTTAGCGCTTGTTTTGTCGCAAAAAAAGTTCGGTGGAGACATTGTCTGCCAGCCTCACTTAGATGGTATTGAACTTATCATAGGGGGTATTGATGACGCCACCTTTGGTCCAGTAGTTATGGCCGGAAGCGGGGGCATTTATGCTGAGTCACTTCATGATGTTGCGTTTCGTCTTGCACCCCTTTCAGTCTCGCAGTCAAAACAATTAGTTAAACGCACGCGCGCATACGCTCTTGTAACCAGCGCGCGAAATAAACAGCTTGACGCAAACACCCTGTATGAGGCTCTTTCGCGCGTGTCACAGCTTATTGCCGGTGAGCGCATTGCTGAACTTGATATTAATCCTTTTGTGGTTTCAAAAAACGGCGCGTTTGCGCTTGATGCGCGTATTATTATGAAAGAAGACCAAGCACGCTAATCGCGTCTTGTGGTTCATAAAATGAAGGAACGCCCTGCTCTTCTAATGTGCGTATTGCCGCTTTAACGTGTTTGCCGCCAACAAAGCAGGCATAGCACGGTTTTTTGACTTGTTTTGCAAAAGCAATCAGGTTGTTTGCGGTTTGCAGGGTTTGTGTCATGGCAAGGGGTGTGAGAATAACAAGCACTGCGTCAAAACAATTTTTTTGTTTGAGCGCTTCTTCAAACACGCGCTTATAGCGAAGAGCGTTAGCATCGCCTACAATATCAATAGGATTTTGTTTACTCCACGCCTTTGGCAAAAATGGGTCAAACCGGGACGTGTCAATGCGTGCAAGTTCTAACCTGTTTTTCTCAATTTCGTCAGCACTCAAGACGCCAAGACCTCCTGCATTAGTAATGATGAGCACACGCTTTCCCTTCAAAACCCCCTGTAGTGCTGCAGCTTGCGCGGTTTGCACGAGCTCACGAAGCGTGTCAACTCGTTTTATGTTATACTGTTCAAACACGCCTGAAACAATGCGGTCATCACTGGCAATTGCTCCGGTGTGTGAGCGTGCTGCTTTTTTTCCTGCATCAGAAATGCCTGCTTTAATTGCAATCACTGGTTTTTTTGCTTTCTTGCAGGCATTTAAAAACGCGCGCCCATCCTTAAATGATTCAAGATATACGCCAATACTTTTTGTTCTCATATCTTTTCCTGCATGTGTGATAAGTTCTGTGTTTGACAGGTCAAGTGCATTGCCTGTTGAAACAAATAACCGCACACCCTGTTTTTGTCCATCAAGCATGTCAAGTATGCTATCCCCTACTGCTCCGCTTTGCGAGATGAGCGTGATTGTGCCGGGGCGGATGCTTCCTTTAAAAAACGTTGCATTAATGGTGCTTGTTGCAAACCCAAGACAGTTTGGTCCAAGAATACGCATCTTTGCGCGTTTTGCAATGCGCATAATCTCTTTTTCACGCTCAATTTCACCAATTTCTGAGAATCCTGCACTGATAATGACTGCGCCCCGCACTTTTTTTTGCGCGCATTCTTCAAGCACGCGGCTCACTATTGGTGCAGGAACTGCAATAAGAGCGAGGTCAATTTTTTTTGGCACATCTTTGATTGATGCATATGCTGGTTTTCCCTGAATGCGTGCAGCATGGGGGTTTATGGCAAACACTTCAGTACTGCTTTGAGAAACATTTTTGAAAAGCACGCCGCCAACGCTTTTTTTGTCGCGCGACGCTCCAATAACGGCAACGCGTGTTGGGTGGAAAAACCACGAGAGCATATGAGGACATGCTCAGTGCGTATATAAAAAATCATGTGATGCAGTTTCCTAAATTATTTATAGGATACCGTGCATTACAGTGAGGGAATGAAAAAATCACCGGGTTGTCTCATCTTTTTTGAAGGTGCGGATAAGAGTGGCAAAGGAACGTTGTGGGCGCTGGCGTGTTACGCGCTCAAAGAGAGGGGTTACTCTGTTGAAGGGGTGACATTTCCTGATTATTCAAACATTCATGGACTATTAGTTGATCTTGCGCTTCGCTCAGAATTTGCAAACAGTATTCCTGAAGAGGTAAAAGCGCTTAATTACGCAGTTAATCGCGCATATGTTACTCCAACTATTAAGAATTCGCTTGAGCAAGGAAAAATCGTGGTGTGCAAGCGAAGCCCGCTTTCAAATGTGGCCTATCGCGTTGGCCTGAAAGGCGCTGACCTTGACGTAGTGCGAGGTCTTGATGCGTATTTTCCTTCTGCAAACATTTCGCTTTTTCTTGACATAGATGAAGACGTAAGAAAGGCGCGAACAAAAAATGGTCAGAAAGCAGATGAGCTTGAGCGCATGAATCAAAACCCGGTTCGCGACTTATACTTGCGTATGCACGACGCGCATGACCCTGAATTTTCTCAAAAGTTTCCCGCGGACTTCAAATTTGTGCTTGATGCGTCAGGAAGTATTCAACAAAATTTTGAGCGCGTGATGGGGACACTTGACAGCGTTCTTGAAAATTACGTGCTCTCAAAACAAGCCACGCTCTCGTTTGTGGGTATGCAGGAGCCAAAAAGCCTTGAGCGCGTGTATGAGATGCGCATTAAAGAGCTCTTTTCTTCGTATGTTGCGCGAAACCCGCAAAAACAAGAAGTTAACACGCTTGACGAACTCGTGTGCGTTTCAGGAATAGACATTGATCCAAAACCATTTTTTGAAAAGCACGCGCGCTAATACCCAAATGGGTTTAAGATATGGAGTAAAAATATGAGTGCAGCCAGTAAAACAGACGCAAACAATACCTTGTCTGGTCCAAACTGAAGCAAACTGCGTGATTCTGAGAACACACGGTTAAGCCCGCCTTGACTGAAAGGAAGTGTGATTTTATTGTCTTTTGCCATTGCTAGTGAGAAAAATACGGGTTTTGCTTATTAATATTTCTAAAAAGAGAGAAGTGTTGCGTGGTCGGGTAGTAGTCCACCTTCTGTTATCTCGACGGTATTTGTCTATGCGTCTTTTGATGCTCAAAAAGAACCGTTAACGTTTGTTTTCGGTTCGTGAGCGCGACTTGCACCATCAGGGTTGGCCGTTTCATCCTCAAACCGCACATCATATAGTTTCAATGCGAGAGGTCTCGTTTCTGCTCCAGAGCCACTTCCTTCGAAGTCCATGTCCTCATGACTGATTGTTTTTAGTGGTGGGTGGACCTTCCTCACTTCAAACAATGGAAGCGATAACCGTCCTCCCGCGCCACGCAACAACCAAGAGTATCAGAATGCCTTTTTTAAGGTTTGTGGTCTTGTTTTTCTTTGTTTTGCCGGTGTGTTACATCGCGAATAGATGCAATAGTGAGCGAACCACCATTTATGTTATTGTGTGTTACTGTTAATTCAACTATTTTTTTATGTCCTGTTTTGTCAATAAGTTCGCTTTGAATAATTTCTCCTTTTTTTGGGTCTTGACCTGTTTTGTGCAATTGTTTGAACCATTTGCTAAACGTGCCATATTTTTTTTCTGAAATAATGTCTGAAACATTCTTTCCTTGCGCGTCTGTTTTTGAGAAGCCCAGTAATCGTGTTGCAGCAGGATTCCAAAGCACGATTTTTGCTTTTTCGTTGATGCCAATAAGAGCATCAGGCGTGTTTTCAATAAGAAACACGGAACGCCGTTCAAGTTCTTCTTTTGCTTTTAACACTGTGCCAATCCCTAAGTCCTCGCGTTTGATACCAACTTTTAACACAGCAAGCTTAAGGCTGGTGAGAATGCGCTGCAGCGATACTACTACTTCATTAATTTCTTGAACTCTGCTGTTTTCAAACGTCACATCTAAATCACCATCTGAGATTTTTTGAATGTTTTTTGAGATATGTTTGAGCGGTTTTGAGATAGTGACCATTTGGAAAACTGTGGTAATCATAACCACTGCTATAAGCAGCAGACCAAGAAGTGCAATAACCGTGTTTGGCGCTTCGCGCGTGTACATAAAGGTAATGTTTCCAATCCCTATTGAGAGGATAATAATAATCAATGACGTGCCAGTAAGATAATGGAGTAAGCATATTCTCATGAGAACACCGCCTTGACTTGTTTTTGTAGTAGTGCACTTTGTTTTCGCGTGAACACGTGCATGGTTTCAAGTTCTCTAATATGCGCAGAAATACTCTGCTCGTTTATTGCTCCTTTTTTTTGGATACTGTTAACTTCATCATCTCCGAGAATGCCAAGAGCGTCTCTAAAAATGGCGCGCACCCTTTCTTCGCGTGTATGCTGTTCTGAAAAAATGAGTGTTATTGGTTTTTGTTCTTTTACTGGTGTGAAGGGCACAGTAAAATAAAAGATTGAACCCGCTCCTTTTTCTCCTTCAATCCATATTCGACCATTTTGGGATTGAACAATGCCACGGCAAATAGTAAGACCAAGGCCGGTTCCTGTTCGTTCACGCTGGAGCGTGGTATCTTCTTGGAAAAAAGGCTCAAACACGCGTTTTCTGTTTTCTTTTGCAATGCCCACGCCAAAATCTTGTACGCTTACAAGCACGTGATTTTCTTGCTTTTTTGTGCGCACAATAATGCTTGCATTTGGTTTTGAAAACTTTATTGCATTATTAATCAGATTTCGAAGTACCTGAGAGATGCGTTCCGGGTCAAAATCAAAAAGCGGGATGTGGGTGAGTTCTGTTTTGATGTGAATATTTTTTTCAGGTATGAAATTTTTCATCTCTTCAACAACTGCCTGGATAATTAGCGTTATATCGGTTTTTACAAATTTGAATTTAAGACGTGCAGCTTCAATTCGCGATATTTCAAGAAAATCGGCAATAATTGTGTCCAGGTGATTTGTGTTTTTTATAATTATGTTAAGCGCTTCTTTTTGTTCCTTGTTTATTTTTCCATAATACCCTTCTAGAATCATTTGAAGATGGGCTTTCATAGGAGTCATAGGGCTTCTAAGCTCGTGAGAGGTGATTGAGAGAAATTCTGTTTTTGCGTTATCAAGCTGGGTACGTTGTGTATCAACGTTTTTTAGTATTTGAACCAGTTCATTAAAATTTTTTGCAATGTTTCCAATCTCATCATCTGCGTAGTTGTTGAGGGTGATGTTGAAATCTCCTCTTTTTAGTTTGCCAAACGCTTCGGTGAGCTTATAAATTGATGCGCTAAATTTTTTTATGTAGAGCCACCCTGCCCCAAGCACGCTGACGCCGACAAGAGAAGTGAGCATGATAAACAAACTTTTTGTTGTTATTGGTTGCGTTATTCCATACATGAGCTGTGCTAGAAGGGAAAGCAGTGCGAGCGCTATGATGATTGTAAATTTTGTGTGAAAACATAGTTTTGTTTCCATGTATATCAGAGTCGAACTACTTTGTCAACAAACATCGCGCACTCTTTGAGCACGGTTTGTTGCTCAGCAATGTCAACAATATAAATAAGCGCGCGTGTTTTGGTTTGGCGCACCTTGTTTGTGAGCAAACTGATAAATTGTGAGATTTTTGCGCTCTTTTGATATATGAGCACGTTTGAGATGGAGTCAAACACGAGGTATGTGAATTTTTTTTTGAGCAATTTTGTGATAAGAATTGAGATTTCACTCAAGGCACATGGGTTGCTCACGTGCACGACACGCGCTCTTTTTTTTGGCACGTCATGAAACGAGCTTGAAATACCATCCACGTAAAACACGTTTTTTCGCGCGTTTTTTGGCAATTCTTCTTCAAGTGCGTCACACGTTTTATTGAGTGTGACATAGCATGTTTTTTTCTTGCTTACTAACCTGCCAATCTCGAGCACGCTATCATGATATGTTTCTGCAGGAATGACAACAAGAAGTATCTGCTCTTTTTCAAGTTCTTTTTTTACATATTGGGTACTGTTCATAGAGAAAGTACCTGTTTGATTTTTTCGAGTAACTGCTTAACATCAAAGGGCTTTTGCACAAATCCCACAATGTTACTGCCTTTAAGCAAATCTTCCCGTTCTGCTTCTGAAACGCGTATAACGCTCAAAAACAAGACGTTTGTTTTGATTTTTGGCAAAATCTCTTTTACCGGAGTTCCGGGCATCATAATATCTAACAACACCAAGTCAGCGTTGTCATTTTTGAGTTTTCTTAGGCAATCATCACCATCAACTGCAGTACTGATTTGAAACCCTTCTTTTTCAAGAAGCACTTTTAGCATGCTTCTGATATCGGGCTCATCATCAACAATGAGTATTCGCTGTTTTGTAACTCTTTTTTTCATGGGGGTCATCCTCCTTTGAGCACGCGGTTAACATGCCTGATAAGTTCGTGTGGTTCAAAGGGCTTTTGAATAACTCCCTCAACATCACGCGTATCAATTTCACGCTCAGGAATGATTGTAATGTATCCAATTTTTAGGTTGTAGTCTCTTTTTTTTCGCAGCAGTTTAACAATATCGCATCCTTTTCCTCCGCATACAAGCACATCAATAAGAACAAGGTCAATATTGTGTTCTGAGATAATGCGCATGCAGTCTTCTTTGTGTGTTGCCTGAAATACTAAGAATCCTTCATGCTCGAGAATTTTTCTTATCGCGTGTACGTCATCATAATTATCATCAACAATGAGTACACGAACCACCATTATCCGTTTGGAGTCAAAACAATCCTCCAAAGAAAACAGTGTTAATTTGTGTATAAAAATCTTGTGGGAAGCTTTAAAAATTTTCACACTACCCTGTTGCTTACTATGTGTGCAATACTTGGGCTCTTCAATACGCATTTTGATATCGTGCGGGGTCTTGAACTCATGCGCGCTCGTGGCAATGATGGGTCTGACACAAAACCGCTTAGCTATGGATCTGTTGGTCATACTCTTCACGCGCTCGTGGGCCATATTTCCCAGCCTCTTGTGCGTGAGGGCAATGTTCTTGTTGCAAATTGTGAGATTTACAATTGGCAGGAACTTGCACAAGAATACAATCTAAGCGCACAAAATGATGCCGACCTTCTCTTACGGTTACTTAATACTGTTGGCGTGAAAAAAACCCTGCCCCTTCTTGATGGTGTCTTTGCTTTTATCTACGCAACGCCCTCACAAGTCTGGGTTGCTCGAGACCTGCTTGGCATTAAGCCTGTTTGGTACTCTGCTGAGAACGGCTTTTGCGTGGCAAGCGAGAAGCGCGCGCTTGAAGTGTACAATCTCAACACTGTTTTTGAGCTTCACCCGCGCCACTTACTTGAGTATTCTGTTGAAAAAAACGAGCTCACACGCCACGTGCAGTCATTTGTGTTACCTCCTGAACAGGAGGTATCCCGCGCTGACGCGTTGATACGCGTGCGCGAACTGTTGCAAATTGCGATTCGAAAGCGCGTTGCAAACGCAAAAATGGGGGTTCTCTTTTCAGGGGGTCTTGATTCGCTTATTATTGCTTATCTTCTCGCACGTGAAAACGTGCCCTTTACGTGTTATGTTGTTGGCATGAAGGGAAGCAAAGATATCTTGCATGCAAAGCGCGCAGCAAAAGCACGCGGACTCTCTCTTGTTAGTGTTGAGGTTAGTGAAGATGACATAAAAACCGCGCTCACAAAAATTATCCCTCTTATTCAGGATACGAATGTTGTCAAAGCGGGTGTTGGCCTTGTAACCTATTTTGCAAGCAAACGCGCGCACGAAGACGGATGCAAGGTGCTGTTCTCTGGTCTTGGCGCTGATGAGCTTTTTGCTGGCTATGCGCGACACACTCGCGCAAAAAAGGTGAATCTTGATTGTTATAGCGACCTGCTTAAGCTCTTTGAGAAAAATACGTATCGTGATGACGTGCTGAGCATGCACAACACAACCGAGCTGCGCTTTCCTTTTCTTGACAAAGCTCTTGTGCAGTACGCGCTTTCTCTTCCTTCTGCGCTTAAAATAAGGGATGGAAAAAATAAGCAGGTGTTACGCGATGTTTCCCGCGCGCTTGGCATTGCTGAAGAATTTTCAGAAGAGAAAAAGCGTGCCGCGCAATACGGTTCTGGTTTTGACGTGTTTATTGCAAAACAAAGCACTAAAACCAAGTCTCATTATCTCAAGCAGTTTTATCCACGACCAAACGCGCGACTTGCCGCGCTCGTTTCAGGCGGGAAAGATAGTATTGCTGCTCTTCATTTAATGTACAACCAGAACTATGAAATAACGTGTCTTGCAACCCTTGAATCAGAAAATAAGGATAGTTTCATGTTTCACACGCCAAACACGCATTTAGTGCAATTACAAGCATGCGCTCTTGGCATCCCTCTTGTTGTAGCAACTACAAAAGGTGAAAAAGAAAAAGAACTTCTTGACCTTAAATTGTTGCTTGAAAAAGCGCAAAAGCAGTATGCAATTGAAGGCGTGATTACGGGCGCGCTCTACAGTAATTATCAGCGAACCCGCATTGAAGCGGTGTGCGAAGAACTTGGATTAAAAGTGTTTAGCCCGCTGTGGCATGTAAACCAATATGATTACATGAAATCCCTTTTCAAACAAGGATATGCAATTACTATAAGCAGTGTTGCCGCAGAGGGTTTTGACAAGAACTGGATTGGAAAAATCCTTACGCGTGCTGATGTTGAGAAACTCAAAACACTCCAGCAACGGGTAGGCGTTAATGTTGCGGGAGAAGGGGGCGAGTACGAATCATTAGTTCTTGACGCGCCTCTCTTCAAAACAAAACTGGTACTTAAAGAATTCAAAACAGAGTCAAGTGGACAATACGCGCACCGAATGGTGCATGCCCGCGTAGTGAGCGAGGACAAACATCATTTGTCGTGATTGTGGGTTGGTAGGCCCATGATGTCTTTTGATTGCAATCCAGCAGCATGATAGTACACGCGATTGTAAATGGTTGGTTTGTATTTCTTGATTGCAACAACCGTTCCTTTTAAGCCAAGGCTTTTTAGTTCTTTTTGCAGCAACGTTATATCAACTGGCGAATATTCGCTGATGGCAAGAATATCAGGGTCAGTTCTTTTCACTGCTTCTAGTGCGTCATTTTTACCGCCAAGCGCAACTTCATCAGCTAGGTTAATCTCTTCAAGAAGTTTTTTTCGCTCCCCCTCAGGCAGTCGATACGCGCTTGACTTTGGCAGCCACGTTGCCTTGTCACGTGCAAGCCCAATAATGAGGTAGTCGCCCAGTTTCTTTGCTTCTTTAAGATAATGGAGATGACCCATGTGCAGTCCGTCAAACGCACCAAACGCCATTACAACTTTCTTTCCCATAAATTATTTCTTGTTGTTTATAATTTATTAACTTTCGTTAAAAACAGCTTAGCTCTCACTAGCCTTTCTAAAAAAAATGATGAAAAAATGATGGTCATGTGCATACGTAATGAAATTATTCGGTGTTCGTGGGAACAATTTGTTATGAACAGGCTAGAGCGTTTAGTACTCGCAGGCTGAATGCGTCGTTACCTTCGCACGTACACCCCGAGCCTATCAAACCCATCATCTATGGGAGCTCTCAAAAGGAAGTCTCTTTTCGCGGGCGACTTCGAGCTTAGATGCTTTCAGCTCTTATCCGCTTGCGGCGTAGCTGCCCAGCGCTGCCCTGTCGGACAGCTGGTAAACCAGAGGCCACGCACTCATGTTCCTCTCGTACTAATGAATGCTTCCACTCAGACTTCCAACACTTCCAGTAGTTAACAACTGAACTGCCTCACGGCGTTCTAAACCCAGCTCACGATCCCTTTTAATCGGTGGACACCCGCACCCTTGGCTGCTTATGCACAGCCAGGATAGGAAGAGCCGACATCGAGGTACCAAGCCGTGCCGTCAATACGAGCTATCGGGCACGACAAGCCTGTTATCCCCAGGGTAACTTTTTTGCCAGCTCAGGCTCTCAACAAAAGAGCACTGAGGATCTCTATGCCCCTCTTTCGAGACTGTAAATCTCATTTTGCAATTTACAGTAAGGCCAACTTTTACCATTGTATTCCACTCCGGAGTTCTGACCCGGATGAGTTGACCATTGGACACCCGTGATATTTTTTCACGGGCGTGCCGCCCCAGCCAAACTGCCTATCAATAGTTGTCCCCTTGGTTAAGGGTTAAGCAGTGCGAGCATTGCAGGGTGGTATTTCACCATTGACTCCGGAAAACCTTTCAGCCCTCCATCTACATCTCCCACCTATCCTACACAACAACGCTCGCACCACAGCTACAGACTGCAGTAAAGCTCCTGGGGTCTTCGCGACCCACTGGAAGTCCCTGGCCTTTACACCAGGAAAGAATGTTCACAGGGTCCCACGTTGGGACAATGCCAACCTAGTTAATCCATCATGCACGTCACCATTTAAATGACAAGGAATTACGCTACCTTAAGAAGGTTACGGATACCTCCGGCCTACACCAGTCCTTAGACCCATTGAACTGGGCTTTCAGATGCTGGCAGTGGCCACGACTCATCGACTATACACACCCTTTGGGGCTCGCAGTCGACTATGTTTTTATTAAACAGTCCAGCCAGCCTTGTCAGTGCCCCCTGCACTCGCAACCATGCGGTAACAAGCGCAGGGACCCCTTATCCCGAAGTTACGGGGCTAATTTGTCGATTTCCCTAACGTGGGTTCTCCCTACACGCCTTAGCTTTCTTAGCTAGAGACACCTGTGTCGGTTCTCGGTACGGTCACTATTGGTCCTTACTCATCGGTTTTTCACGGACTCCGGGAATCAGCCAAACCCGAATACTCGGGCCATTCCAAGCTTAACCTGATGAACCCCATTACGGGACTTCTCAGGCTTGGTCTTGTTAGACAAAACGACGGTTTTGCTTGACCTATCCAGAAGCATCACCCATGAGTCTTGCGTTGCCGCACGTACAATAGTGGTACAGGAATATCAACCTGTTTCCCTTTCGGTTACTACCAGTTAAGGCGAACCTTAGGACCGACTAACCCTCAGCTGACGAACAGTGCTGAGGAACCCTTGCTCTTTCGGCGACAGGGATTCTCACCCTGTTCTGCTGCTACTCTTGGCAGGATTCTCATTCCCGGGCGGTCCACACGATTTTACAACCGTGCTTCCACCCGCTCGGGACGCCTCGCTACTGGATGCCTTATTCAGGCCCCCTTGGTATCGGTGGATTGTTTAGTCCCGTCCATTTTCACGGCGTGAAACCTAGACCGGTGAGCTGTTACGCTTTCCTTAGAAGATGGCTGCTTCTAAGCCTACTTCCCGGCTGTTTTAGGCGGCATACACGCTTCCACCTTTTACACTTAACAATCGCTTTGGGACCTTAACCAAGGTCTGGGTTGTTCCCCTCTCGTGCTGGGAGCTTACCCCCCTGCACCGTTTCCGCGGGTCTATAACACATGAGTATTCGGAGTTTGACTCCATACCGACAGCTCAAGGCCGCCTGTCATACAAAATCAGTCGCTCTACCCCTCATGTTATCTCGCCGCAGACTTGACTGGAGCCAATTTCGCGAGGAACCAGCTATCACGAGTTACGATTGGCTTTTCACCCCTATACCCAGGTCAGAAGAACGCTTGTACACAGTTACTCTTCAGGCCTCCACCCCCATTGAGTGAGGGCTTCGCCTTGCCCAGGCATAGATCAACTCGTTTCGGGTCTTGCACCAGTGACTTCAGGCACTATTCGCACCTCGCCCCTCGTAAACTGCGGGCTTGTTGCTTTCGCTTCGACTCCATTCTTTATAGAATTTAGTCTTGCCACTGACACAAACTCCCTGCCCCTGTATCCGAACAGGACGACGCAACCACGCAAGAACACCACTCATATCTGATATGATGTTCGCTTAATGGCCGCGCCTTACTATAACAGCATAGATTCAGGCTCTTTTCACACCCGAGTAGAGGTGCTTTTCAGCGTTCCCTCACGGTACTGATGCGCTATCGGTCTTGAGGAGTGTTTAGGGTTAGAAGTTGTTGCCTCCTGCATTCACTGAAGAATTTCGACTCCAGCTACTCTGGAAACTCGCCACAACTCATTTTCGTTCGAAAACGGGACTATCACCCTCTAAGGTCCCTCTTTCCAGAGGAGTTAATCTTAAAATCTGAGTTGCTTGACAAGCTCCAAACCACACATTTCTACCAAATCGCTAAGGTAGATTCGTTTTGCCCTGTTCCGCTTTCGATCACCTTTACTAACGGAATCTCAATTGATTTCTCTTCCTGCGGGTACTAAGATGTTTCAATTCCCCGCGTTACTTCTCCCAAAGGAGTACCACGCTTTCAGCATGGTCGGAAGTCCTATTCGGGAATCTTGGGATCAACGCTCGCATGCAGCTACCCCAAGCTTATCGCAGCTTGCCGCGCCCTTCATCAGCTCTCAAGCCAAGCCATCCACTATACTGCGTCCTGCCTATTCATAACTAGCAGATGAACATTTCATTACGTATGCACATGACCTTCATTAACATCAAGTCCTTACTTTTATGAAGTGGTGCTTCACAAAAGCGCACGACTCCCAATAAGATAAAACATCTTATGGAAGGGAATCGTCCGCAAGAATTTGCTTAGATTCCCCAATGTTATCTCATTGGTATCTACTACAATCGCAAGATGATTTATAAGCTTTACCCCTATGATTTAGCGGTTTGAGAAATCACGCTTGTTTTACTTGTTTGCTGAGCAATAACGCTCTTTTTCTAAAATGGTGTGCTTGCTTTTCTTTGCCTTGTTTTTGAAGAACACTTGCCATGCCCCTATAACCGGTTGGGTCGTGGGGATTAATATGTGTTAAGTGCTCAAAATGCTGGAGTGATTCTTCATACAAGCCCATTTTTCTGGCAATACACGCGGCTACATCATACGCTGCAAAGTTATTTTGGTCAGTTTCACACGCGTTTTTACAGCATGCGTACGCGTCTTTAATGTTTCCCATTGTATCAAGAATGTGGCCTTGTGTAAGATAGGTGTGTGCTGTTGGTCTGATATTTGCGCTCATGCTGATTGCGGCAAGCGCTTTTTGGAATGCTTTATTTTGCAAAAGCAAAAGCGCATAATTTTTGTGTGCAATAAAATTATCTTCATTGAACTCAAGTGCGTTCTTGTAGTGCTGCGTTGCGTGGTTGGGTTCTTTTTGTTTGTTCCAATAATTGCCAATGCGCATGTGTGCATAAGACAAGACTTCATTTAGCTCGAGTGGTCGCAAGAAAAGTCTTTTTTCAATGTCTTCTTGTGAGACGCTCCATTCAAGTTTGAGCACGTCTTCGTTTGTTCGCTTATCAAAACCATGAATTACCGGGTCCCAGTAAAAGCGTTTGTTTTTTGGCAACTGCCAATATACAATAGTATGATTGGGTACATCAATAATTTCTATTGGCAATTCCCAGAATTGGGCAATACTCTTGTACATAACTGTGTGTCCATGGCAATCCAGATGCGTGCTTACTATGCTTTCATGAAGCGTTTCTTGGTTTGCAGGACTAATCCCATGAAAACTGAGGGCATCAGCAATTGCTGAGAGGGATTCAAATGCTTTTTTTTGCGTATTTCTCGTGCTGTTTGGCAAGAATGTTCCTGCGGTTTGGATGATATCATCAATGGTGTTAAATTCGCCGTGTGATACGGGAATGCCTGAATCTAATTCTGTCGCAAGAATAGTATGAGCAAGAGTTGTGCGTTTTGTCACGCGCACTATGTGCACAATACGCTATTTAAGCATTGCGGTTCAGATTATTGGATAGTTGTTCCGCCATCCACAACTAACACGTGACCTGTGATGTAGTCTGCATTTTTTGAAGCCAAAAACAAAACAGCATTTGCAATGTCTTCAGGCTTGCCCATCCGCTTGAGGGGTGTTGCAGCAATAGTTTGTTTAATTAAGTCATTATTCATTATTGGTTTTGTTCCGGGTGTTTCAATAGCGCCTGGTGCAACCGCGTTTACGCGGATTTTTAAGGGCGCAAGTTCAAGCGCAAGTGCGCGGGTAAAACTGTTGATGCCTCCCTTTGATGCGCAATAATGGGAGAGCATAGGGTAGCCAATGATGCTTGCAATTGAGCTAATGCTTACAATGCTTCCTCCTTTGTTAAGAATGCGTGATGCTTCGTTACTCATAAGAAACACGCCTTTGAGATTTACATTCAAAACCATATCCCAGTCTTTTTCTGTTAATTCAGCAAATGCTTTGAACGGGTAGATTCCGGCGTTATTGACAAGTACGTCAAGCGAGCCAAATTTTCGCTTCACAGAATCAATTACTGACTTAACCTGTGCATGTTTTGAAACATCACATTTGAGTGCAAGTACGTTAATGCCATAGTGCTTTTTGAGCTTACTTGCAGATGCCTTGACACCGTTTTCATCAATATCAACCATAACAACGTTGAATTTCTTTTTTGCAAATGCTTCTGCAATACCTAAACCAATGCCGAATTTTGCGCCGGTTACCAGAACTGTTTTAACCATGTTACCTTCCCTTTAATATATACATTCTAGAGTAGGCATAAAAACGTTGCGGCAAGCACCTCTTGCAAAGAATTATAACCATTATCTGATGTAAGTTTGATGTGAATGGTAATAGCGAGTTTGATTTAAAATATACGCGTGCGCTTCTTTTTCAAGCAAAACAGCTTCTTGAACGAAAGCACGCGTTCATAAAGAAATGGCAGGCGCTTATAAAACGCATTCCAAACACGCCGCAGCGTTTACATTTCTCTCAACAATTTGGCGCAATACTCCAAGAATTTTCTCAACTTGAAACAGTTACAAACACGCTTCAAACCGTTCAAGAAGCACTTGTTCTCTTGCCTGAGAACAAGGATGTGCTTGATGCGCTTGTGCGAAAAAGACACTTAGACTCACGCATGCACTATTTTGAAAAACAACTTGCCATGACCTTGCGGCGTATTAATGCGTTTAGGCAGAGAATTGAAACAGCTTGATTGTTTACCATATTCTTTTATAGTTTCACGTTTTTTGGTATTATTTAATGAAGCGCTCTTTTCCAAACGATTTCTTGTGGGGTGCAAGTGTTTCTGCTCATCAAGTTGAAGGCAACACAAAAAATGACTGGTCAGCATGGGAGCCGCTACACGCGAAAAATCGCGCGCGCAAAACAGGAGAAAGTCTTGAAAACTATATCTCTAGCAAAGCTGCTGACCATTATTCTTTATACGAAAATGATTTTGACCTTGCAAAAGAATTAAACTTCAACGCGTTTCGTTTTTCCTTAGAATGGTCGCGAATTGAGCCTCAAAAAGGACATTTTGACCGTGCTGAAATTGAACATTATAGGCGCTACATATATGCGCTCAAAAAGCGCGGCTTAAAACCGTTCATGACGTTGTGGCACTTTACAAATCCTCTCTGGTTTTCAAAAGAAGGAGGATGGGCTTCAAAGAATGCTACTGCATATTTTGGCCGCTATGTTGCGCGCGTTGTATCCGAGTTTGGCAAGGATGTTACGCACTTGATTACGCTTAATGAACCTGGCGTGTACCTTTTTGCTCATTTATATCAGGGACCTCAACACCTAAAAAATCCACTTTCTTACATAAACACATTTAGAAATTTTGTGGCAGCACACAAAACCGCGTATCATGCTATAAAAGATTATGACCCCTCTCTGGAGGTTGGCGCTTCTCTTAACATGTCTTACTTTGAAGCCTTTGAAAATAAGCGCTTTAACCGGGTTATTAAGCGCTGTGCAGATACAATTAATTATGCATCTGCTAAGAGTCTTGAACGTGAGCTTGACTTTATTGGTTTAAACCATTATACATACAATATTATTAACTTGCAAAAAGTGCCTTACACCCCTGTTTCTGACATTGGATGGAATCTGTATCCCCCTAGTATTGAGCATGTTCTCTGTGATTTGAAACGATTTAACAAACCGATTTATATTACTGAACACGGGCTTGCCGATGCTGCAGATACTTACCGCACATGGTTTATCAAAGAAACGTTAAAACACGTGCATAATGCGATTAAGAGTGGTGTTGATGTTCAAGGTTATTTTCACTGGTCATTGCTTGATAATTTTGAGTGGGAAGCAGGATTTCATCCGCGCTTTGGTTTAATTCATGTTGATTATGACACGCTTGAGCGACGTGTGCGACCAAGTGCGTATGATTATGCAGGCGTATGCAAGACAAATAGTCTTGATGAATAGACAGTGGACTCAGGGGGATTTGAACCCCCGGCCTCCGATTTGCAAAACCGGCGCGCTACCAACTGCGCCATGAGCCCAAAAACTTCTAGAAACAATAAGAGGGTGGTTTAAAAAGCTTTTTCTCTTGTTATGATAATACGGTTCCAACTGCTGCTGGAACAACCGTAAGCGAGAACACTGAAATCGTGACAATGTAGGCTATCACAATTAAGAGAATAATATTTGTTTTAAGGTCAGTGCCAAAACCACCTTCCTCGCCCCGCCTGCTCAGCGCGGTAATGATACTCATCCCAACTGCGATAAGACCTATGCCAAAAGGATAGTATGAGAAGATTGGCTGGAGATAGTCAAGCCCCTGCAAAACAGGGCACACACTCTCAAAAATGAAACACCCTTTACTTGCAACAACAAATAGCGTGGTGATTGCTGCCATAAAAAGCAGGGCAATAAATGTTGCTGAACTCGTGACTGTTGCAATAATCCCCTCAATATTTGCATATTTGCTTAACAAGTCTTTAAGATTGTACGCAACATCAAACGCCACGCCCCACATCATGAACACTACTGCTTTTGCTGAAACAAGCGCACCAAATAAATTGAGAATAGGGATTGCTGCAAAAAAGGGAATCTGGTCGTCATAAAAGAGCACGTCAAGCAATTCAAAGAAATTAACGACTTGCATATCTATTCCTGCTGTTTGTGCAATCCACACTAATGCCGTAGTGCTGTACAATCCAACAGTACACAACACAAATGTTGCCTGAGCTCTGCCCTGAAGTAATCTGCCAATAATGCCCGACAGTAATATAATTGCTGAGAAAACGACAATCGTAACGACAAGCCCAATAAGGTCTGGTGTTGCAACCATGTCAAGATTATGCGCGGTTCATGCTTATAATCATTACCCAAAACAAGTGATGTTATTCATTTGCAATTTTTCGAACCCGCCCAATTCTCGTGTGCACCTCGCTGAGAATGCGTCTGAGCAGGAGCCAGACAAGAAAGACGGTGACAAGCGTAACAATTCCTGCAAAACCTACCTGATTTGAAAAGAAAATACCCACAATCACTACTGCAAGCGCAATAGCAACTTCTCCTCCAAGAATGGTTTCAATTGTGCGGGATTCAAGGGTTTCTTGGTATGACAAACGCGCTTCAGCAGCAGCATCAAGATTATCAAGAAATGCAATAAGCAAACTCCATAAGCCCTTAATGTATTCCTGATCAGACACTATTTTGGTGTATAATTTGTGTGTGTCAAGCGCGCGTGTTATCATGTCCTCTTTTTCGCTTTCAACCTGTTCTTTTTTGTGCGCAAAAATCGTTGCCATCTGTTCAATTTTTTCGTAACTCTCAGCAACATTTTTTTTCACAAGGTCCATGCCAAACACGGCTCGCTTGATATCATTGAGTTTCACTTCTTTTTCAAGCAATGATGAAATCTTGTTTGCATTCTTGTAAAGTTTTTCCATGCGTTCCATCATTAAATGCAAGAATTGACTAAACAGCAATCCCTGCGCGTGAAAAAGCGCGCTTTTTTGTGTCGCTTTTGTTGGTTTTGCTTTGACAAAAATACGTGCACCCTGCTGATAGGGGTCTTGTTTGTTATAATACGTGCCTTTTGTGCCTATGTAAATATTTATCTTTGTAAGGGGCAGTGCTTTGTTGAGGATTTGCTGGTACGTGACGCTATGGCATGTTTTGATAATTTTGTGAAGCAAAATGTTTTCAGCTTTTATAAGGAAGTCCTCAACCAGCGCTTCTTCGATAGTGGTTGAAAGCGTGTAGAGCCCGTCTCCGTTTAGCGAGAAGTCTGCATCAAAATCCACATCTTTCACGTGGAACGTGACATTGTCAAGGAGTTGAATATTGCTTATAGTAAGAGGGATGTGCATTGCTTTTCGTCCAACTTCGTATACGTGCAAGTATGAGCGCGGAATCCAAGCACAGAAAATAACCTTCACCATAGCCTTATTGTGTTCATGGTGTTCTAATAAATGTTTTTCATATACGTAAGCTTAAAAACAGACGCATTCTTCAATTGAATATAGGTGGATTTGTAATGTCTGAACAAAAAAAACTGAACATGATTGTTGACAACTCGAATAACGCATTTTATGCTACGCAAGTATCAATTAATTTTTCAGCACAGGATTTTCTTCTTGACTTTGGCCAAATTACACCACGATTTACCGTAACCCCAAAAGGTGATGAAGTTGTCTACGTGAGTAAGCATGAAACCTTAATACTTTCACCAGTTCTTGCCAAAAAAGTGTATGCACTTCTTGGTTCGCAGCTTGCTAAATACGAAAACGACCATGGCGAGATAAAAGTGCCAAAACAAAAGAAAATGAAGAAAGCAAAACATGTTGCAAAAATATCCCCTGAAGATGTGCTTTCAAGTGCGAGCGCAAAATACATCGGATAAGTCTCAGCTAACTTTTTTTTTAAGAATATTTCAGACAAGTCTAGAGTTAAACAGATTCTAAAAAAAAAGAATGGGTTTGAGTAGGAAAAAGAAGTATTTGACTTTTTACTGACAGTGTTCTTGCGTAATATGCTTTTTATGGCGACCTCAAAACATTTTCTGTGAGAAAAATTTTGGAGGTGATCCAGCGGCACGTTCCCGTACCGCTACCTTGTGACGACTTAACCCCCCTCACCGAGCTTAGGTTCGACAGCACCAAAGGCGATGCCTCACCCAAACCCGACTCGGCTGGTTTGACGGGCGGTGTGTGCAAGAAGCAGGGACGTATTCACCAGAGTTTGATGAACTCCGATTACTAGGGATTCCGGCTTCATGAGGGCGGGTTACAGCCCTCAATCCGAACTAGGGATTAGGTTTATGGGTTTTGCTTCTCCTTTCGGAGTTGCGTCCCTTTGTCCTATCCATTGTAGCACGCGTGTAGCCTAGGGGATTTGGGTCATACTGACCTATCGTAGCCCACACCTTCCTCATTCTTAGCGAATGCAGTCCCACTAATGTGCATCACTCTCCGAGGAGAATAATTAGCAATTAGTGGTGTGGGTCTCGCTCGTTACCTGACTTGACAGGACATCTCAAGACACGAGCTGACGACGGCCATGCAACTCCGCTCAGCGCGTTCGGCAAGCCCGTTAGACTGGCCTTCATACTGCTGTCGCCCCTAGTGAGTTTCCTGGTGTTGAATCCAATTAAACCGCAGGCTCCACCCCTTGTTGTGCTCCCCCGCCAATTCCTTTAAGTTTCAGCCTTGCGACCGTACTCCCCAGGCGGCGGATTTATCGCTATCGCTTCGACACTGCGCGCACACGAAATACGCGCAATACCTAATCCGCAGCGTTTACAGCTAGGACTACACGGGTATCTAATCCGCTTTGCGACCCTAGCTTTCGTCCCTCACCGTCGAACCCGTTCCAGTAAGACGCCTTCGCCACAGGTGGTCTGTCAAGGATTACAGGATTTCACCCCTACCCAAGACATACCTCTTACCTCTCCCGGTTCCTAGATGCAGGGTATTCCCAGCGCGCCGTTACCTTAAGGGCAACGATTTCACCGGGAACCAATGCATCCGGCTACGGACGCTTTAAGCCCAATAAAAATGGTCATCACTTGTGTTGCAGGTGTTACCGCGGCTGCTGGCACCTGTCTTGCCCACCACTTTCTAGTAGAGCTGTTTACACTCTACCACAGCCACACCCTAGGTGTGGCACTCGGGGTTCCCTCATCACGCTTTCGCGCATTGTGAAGGTTTCGTGGCTTCTGCACTCCATAGAGCTAGGACCCTTGTCTCAGTGTCCTTCTTGGGGCGACCGCTCTCACGGCCCCTACGGATCTTAGGCATGGTGGTCCATTACACCGCCATCAACCTAATCCGGCGCAGTCTCATCCTAAGGCAACTAATCGGCAAAGCTTTTAGTCTTTTCAGAGAAAACACATTCCAGTGGTAATCTCATATGTTGTATTATCCTCAGTTTCCCAGAGGTTATCCAACTCCTTAGGGCAGATTAACTACGCGTTCCTAAGCCGTATGCCAAGAACAACAACTTGCTCTTGCGGCTTGCGTGCCTAACCCGAACCCCGATAGCAATGACCTCCAGCAGGATCAACTGGTATTGAAAAACCTACTGTTGGGGAGCACAACCATAGATGGTTGCGTGCTATTGGTGAATACTTCCCGAAATAAAGTATTACTTCTTTTTCCTACTTCATGCCCATAGTTGTGCTACGGGCACCCATACTGCACCAGAAGGTGCTTCGGAATCCCAGCAATGAATATGCTGGTATCACCACATAATTGATAAGGCATTTATAAAGCTTACTGCGCATGCGTGATGTGTTAGAATGTACTGCTGTTTTGTCACGTAACGCGCGTTTAGAAAGAACTCAGCCCATAAAGTACGAGGTGTCCGAAAAGTATTTTTTATCAAGCCAAATTGATTTTGTATAGATTTTGAAACATACCGTAAAAATCTTGGTGGAATTATTTTGAACCTTCATTCATTAGAATTTGCTTTGAGAGCCGTGCTATTCAAGGAAACTAATTCGGTTCAGCACTTTGATGCTAAAAATTTGAGAGTTGGAGATACATATCCTATTAACTTTTTTACGAATTATATGCAATTAAGAGAATTGATTGAGAACTACAATGAGTTGCCTAGCACTAACTTGCCAATAAGCGATGAACCTATAAAATTAAGAGATGCGCTTGCACATGGTCGTGTATCATCACAACTTCCCGATATGAAACTTGAAATAGTGAAATTCAGACCAGAACGTAATGGTCAAGTCAGGGTTGTTTTTTACGAAAAAATAACTGAAGAGTGGTTAAAAAAACAAGTTTCAATGTTAAATGGAGAAATCAAAAAAATCAGTAAAGATTACTCATCTATTCTTTCACTAATTACAAACTAATTGTTTTTCCAATTATTGTGAGATTGTATACGAGGCATTTGAGAAGTATTTCCACATCTTGAGCGAGTGGATTTCGACTTCTTACGTAATTGAGATGTTTGCGTTTGATTACTGAGAAAATATGCTCAACAAGCACTCTTGATGCGTAAATCATGCACTGGTTGCGGAAATTGTACAGTCTGCGCGCCAGGTGCTATCTCGTTAGTGGATTACTTAGAAGCGTGAAAACGCGTTTTCATTTTTCTCTTATTTTTTTTTGACAATTCTTGCTATGCTCACTTTTGCAAGTACTGCTTGAAAAATGAGTACTGGTCAACAAGCTGTTCTATTGAATCTGAGACACGCCACGCTCCCCCATGTCCTTGACCTTGTTTTACGCGTAAAAGAATAGGATTATCCCCCTGATTATGATAACTAACGCGTGCTGCCATTTTCATTGCGCGCATAGGGTCAACACCACGGTCATCGCCAAGACTGGTTTCAAAAAGCGTTGGCGGATACACTGCCTTTTTTACATTGTGGTAGGGGGAGTATGCGCGCAGGAATGACACATGTTCAGGATTATCCGGATTGCCATATTCTTTAGTCCAATATTTTCCGCCTTCAGTAAGGTGAAAACGCAACATGTCAAGAAGCGGCACGCCTGAGTACACTGCACCCCACAAGTCAGGTCGCTGTACGAGTGCCGCTCCGGTGAGCAATCCACCATTGCTTGCACCACTAATACCTAACTGAGACGGGTTAGTATACGCGCGTTTTTTCCACTTAGGATTGGTACTGGTGCACGTTTCCTGTTCACCAATGAGTGCGCGTCCTGCTGAAATGAAGTCATCAAATACGTTTTGTTTTTTCTCAAACAGTGCTTGCTCATGCCATGAATGGTTTGAGAAAAATCGGTTTGTCTCGTCTTTAGTGGCTTTTGTATCATATTGTTTTTCCCCCTGCGTTTTGCTCTTTTATGTTTTCTTGTGTTAAGAGCGCCTTTATTGTTGATTAAGAAACGCACTTGCACGCTTGAGAATCTCATCTTTTTTCTCATAAAACAGGAAGTGATCACAGTCCTTGAGAAATACCGTGCGACTGTTTGCGAGCTGTTTGTGGATGCGCAATACCTCTTCTTTTGGATTCATGTGGTCTGTTTCTGCGCCAATAAGAATGGTGGGAACTCCAAGACCAGTCACGTCATAATAACAGCCCTTTGCTAGAAAAAGCAGCCACACCACGTGCCAGAGGGGTGTTTTAAGTGTTTCTTTGACTTTATCTTCAATCCATTGCTGAGGTGTATTTTTTGAAGAGAATGTTTTTACCCTAAAATACTGCAAGCCCGTGTACGAGATGCGGGGAAAGCTTGTTTTCATGTAGGTGATGAGAATTTTGAAGAATTGCTTTCGAACAAGCGGTGTTCCTGCCATGCCTGGACCTATAAGCACCATTTTTGAGACGCCCCTGTACTTTTTAGCGTAGCCAAGCGCAACTGATGTGCCAAGACTGTACGCGTACAAAACAATATCACTAACGCCAAGCTTGAGCACTACATTTCTTACTGCGCGAACAAGCGCTCTGCTAAAAAGAGCATTCTTTTTTGATTTACCCATCACCGGAAAATCAATAAGGATAGTGCGATAACCCTTTTTGCGGTAGTATGCTGCGTGTGTTTCCATATTTTTATGATTACCGCCAAGACCTGAAAGAAAAATCATAGGTCTTCCCTTTCCCGTGTCTTTATAATACACACCATTCACGTAAGGCATTGTACTACGTGCAATGTGCTCATAATTTTAAAACGTTTTTCCCACGCGCTTAAAACGTACAAATTTATTATAACACGCGTATGAAAGATAATTCCGAGTTGTTCTATGCGATACTTGCGGTTTTGCCTCTTATACTAAGCAGCATTATTGTTTCAGGAGTAATTCTTTTACTCCCCCTTCTCGCATTTTACCCGTTTGATTCTTTTTTTGATGTTGTTTTTCTTGCAGGCGCGTTTATAGCTTACCCAGTGACTTGGGCGTTTTTCGCGCTTGTTATGAGTTGTTTTGTTAAACGCTGTTTGTCAAAACTGGTGGGACCTATTAAACAGGGAAAAAACGTTGCACAAGAACTCTCATTTGGGTTAAAAATGAATATTGTTTTTTCACACTGGATTCTTATGCTTATTGCGTTTTCACCCTTTCTTTCAACATCAAAATCATGGGTGTACCGGCTTGCTGGTATGAACCTGGGAAAAAATGTTCGAATTCACGGTATGATTAGTGATATTGATTTTATTACAATTGGGGATAACTGCGTATTAGGATACGAGTCGCTTGTTGTTGGTCACGCTTTTGATGTGGCACAGCGCGTTTACTCACCAGTTACAATTGGCAATAACTGCTTAATTGGTGCGCGTGCAGTGGTGTTTCCAGGCGCAGTTCTTGACGATGACGTGAAAATCGGCGCAAACGCAGTTGTACCAAAATTTGCACACCTTAAAGCGCGAACAATACAGGTGAACCAACAACGAATAATTGAGAAATAAGTGCAGGAGGCAGGATTACAACGTTAAGTTAAACTCCTATCTTTTTTTATTCTTTTTATTTATGTAAATAATTACCATGTTGGTTAATTACGTTTTTGAATAATAACAGTATAAACTCTTTGTTATTGCCACTATCAGATTGTTCAAGAGTGTTATAATAGGCTCTTCGTTCTGCGTTTTTAATTACAAACATAGGATAACCTGATTTATGAAGAGTAAAATTCATTATCAGTCTTGCAGTCCTGCCATTTCCATCAGAAAAAGGATGAATGCGCACAAATTTTGCGTGAACCAGCCCGGCAAGCTCTAAAGGATGATAATTATTCTTATTATTATTGTACCAAATAAAAAATTTTTTCATGAGGTTGGGAACTTCTTTAACGTTTGGAGGCCTATGTTCAGAACCCTGAATTATGACATTTGTTTGTCTATAATTTCCTGCTGTTTCTAAAATGTTTTTAGTAACTAACTTGTGAATTTTTAATACGAATGTTTTGTTTACTTCCCCCCGGTACTCTTTAATGAATTCCATCGCCCTTTTTCCATTTAGTACTTCCTTATACTCTCGTTCTGTTATATCTGAGGGGATGATATTTTCCTGTAAAATTAGGTTTGTGTCCCTTAAAGAGAGGGAGTTTCCTTCTATTGCATTAGAGTTGTAAGTGAATCTTACTAGGAAATCTGATTCATATTTCTCTTTTGTTTCTTTTGGTAATTTTTTCCACCATTTAGAATAAGCTGTTTTTAAATCTTCAAGGACTTCAGCTTGCTCTTCAGATAAAAAGGCATATCTTGATTCCGGTATTATGATGCCTTTTTCTTTTGCTTTTGTTTCTATCTCTTCTGCCAGTTTCTTAATCTCGTCTTTTGAAGGTTTTTTCTTTCCAGCATATTTTTTAATTCGTTTCCACTTGTTTTTACCTATTCGGAAATTTTTGGAGACGTAAAAGTACTGTTTCCCGTTTTGTTTGATAGTTTCTACGAAAACCATAATAATTATAGTACCACAAATTAATTTAAATCTTTCTAAAATAAAATTAAAACGTGGTACTTAAATGCAGGAGGCAGGATTCGAACCTGCGTAAGCACTAAGCACAGGGGCCTAAACCCTGCTCCTTTGACCACTCGGACACTCCTGCTTGGGTAACGTTCTAAACAGGATTATGCCTTTTAAAACCTTTTCTTACTCTCTGCGGTCAAGGGAGATGATAAGTTCTATTTGACCGGTTTCAAGCATGCGTGTGAGATTTGTGAGATTGAATTGTTTTTCAAGCTCTTTGGTAATAACGTTTACTGTTTCATTACTAACTGAATCCAGTTGCTCAACAAACTCGTCACCAATGCGCAACCTTGCAGTAATCGTGTTTGCTCTGTCATCAAAACGAGGGCCAATATCAAAATTAGCGTAGAACACCAAGGTTAAAAATAAGCCGCTAACAAAAAGCACTTTGAGCGCACGTTTTGCAATCAAGCGATTCATTTTCAAATTATAAACCGCGAGCACGATAATTATGCTCATAATCACCATCACACTAAACAGTTTGTAGGGAAAATAAGCAATAAGCAGGTAACTCATAGCTAGAAATACAAGCAGAGAAACAAGCACTTCTTTTGGGTCCCGGATAATAATACGATTGTCCAAGCCAAAGCGCTTTCCTTTTTGAACAAAGAAATTTACGCGCCCTTTTCCAATAATGTAATACGCGCTTGCGTAGGCTGCAGAAATAAACGCAATTCCTGAAAGCGGCAACCCTTCAAATGAAGGTGTTTGAGAAAACCAACCAAGCAAGACTTTTGACGCTTGCATGATAAGCACTGTACTGGTTGCAAGAAAAACGCCCTTATCACGCCAACGCAGGTACACGCTGCTGTGCACAAAGTTTGCAAGAAATGCAAGAACAAAAAAGAAGCGCGCCCAAAAATTAAGCATGTTTAGTATCATAAAGCCCGCAACGAGCAACAAAAACATGATACTCACTGCTTGCTTTGTTGAAATCGCACCTGTTGCAAGGGGTTTTCTTTTCAATTGTATGGGGTCTTTCTCGTGCTTGTCTTTTTCAGCATCCATAAAATCATTTAACACATACACTGCAGGATAGCCAATTACAAAGGCGACAATGGCAACAAGTAAGTTAAGCGGGTTTAGCGTGTTGGTGTAAATTGCGTAAAATGACGCACCAAACAGGATAAGAATCGCATTACGAAACAACGCTGCGTACACGTAATCAAATTTGAGCGCGTCACGAATCAGGTTCATGAACGATTAAGAAATTCTCATGCCTACAAATAGTTTTTCATTTAGCGCAGGAGTTTAGTACACACCATCTTAACAGAAAACGCGTTTTCCGGCACGCGCGTTACGCTTTGTGCGTTGTGAAGCGCGATTTTTGGAATCAGCGATTTTGGTATGAACCTCATAACCCACGCAAGCACGTAAACCCAATAACTTGAGGGCATGATGCGCGGAAGCAGGTTTCGCAAAAAAGTGGCGCCCCGCACGCTTTGTGCCTGATTAAACCCGATTTTTTCTATTTCAAAACCAGCATTCTCAACTTTTTGCTTAATGTCAGCAAATGAGTAGCGAAAAGTGTGGCCAACTTCTTTATCAAGCACACTCCAAAAACGCATGTTAATTGGAACTGATATGATAAACCTGCCACCTTTTTTGAGAACACGAAACACCTCGCTCAATGCTAAAACATCATCTGAGACGTGTTCAATCACTTCAAATGCGAGCGCAGTGTCAAATGATTCTGGCAAGAAGGGCATGTCAAGCACACTTGCCTGAACCGCGTGCCGTCCTGAGGATTCAAGCATCTCCTTGCCACTTTTAGTTACTTCTAAAAACGTGGTGTCTGCAACATCTGATTTTGGAAACACACCTGGCCCGATTTCAAGCACGCGACCATGAAGAAAAGGTTTGATAGCATAGTGTAAGGGCCATGTTGTTGGTTTGAAAATGCGACCAGCCCGCTTCCAATGTCCTTCATAAAACCTGCGATTATAATATCGTGAGCCGTGTTTGTTTGGCATCAAAAGCACAATGCAGTCATTGCATATAAGTGTTCTCTGAACCCTGCGTTAATGACTTGCAAGATACTACAAAACGAAGTATGCCTCTTGTATTTTTCAGCTGCTATTGCTCAGGCAAACAACTGAGTTGTGTAGAATTATTTTAAAAATAAATTCGGGCTACGCATCCAAAAAGTGTCTACTACTTGCCACGGCGCTGTTTTGCCTTACGCTTTCTTTCTTTCATTCTGCGTCTGCGCGTTTTCCAGCGACAGCGATGACTGCCACGGCGTCCAACGGTTTTTTTCCAGTTTCGTGAGCCTCGCTTCATTACTTCTCACTCAACAATAATACCTTTTATAAAGCTTATGATGTCAGGCGCGTTACTCAAGAACCTTGTTGTGTACCGGCACTACTTTGCGATATGCCTGGTCAAAACTCTTGTTACTGAGCAAATCATCAATGGTAATATCAAACAGGTCCTCATTCTTTTTGAGATAGGGGTAGACAATCTCCCAGTCTTTGCGCGTGACATTAGTAAGTATTCCGCCGTTAAGCTGATCGTCTGAGACTTTTCTGTGCGGGTCTCGCACGTAAATTGCACCGCCTGATGCAAGCGACAACAGGTTCCCGCCGGGATAGGGTGTTTCAAGCTCGCTTAGTCCTTCACACGTTTTTTTGACGCCGTTTAAAATGACAAAACCCCCTCCGTTAAGCGGGTCTCCTGCCATAAATGATTCTGCTAAGTAATCAAGACATGTACCGTTAATCACCACGCGAGGGCTGCCAACTGCATTGATGAGCGGTCTTCCTGCAGCGTTTCCAAGCACATATGCTTCTCCTGCTTTTGCACTGTACATGAATGTTTGGCCAACATCGCCATGAATCACAAGCAAACCTCCATTCATTATTTGGCCTGCCATGTCTTGGGCTGCGCCGTGTACTGTTACACGCGTGTTTTGCACTCCTGAACCGAGATAATTGCCAGAATCGCCAAATATGTCAATACTTACTTTTTCTTTTGGCATACCAAAACCTGTTCCAATGAATTTTTGGCCACGCGCATTAAATACCATAAAATTATCCCAGCCCCGCTCGTGTGCCTGCACAAGATAGGCTGCAAGCGTCTCTTCTCCAAGCATTTCATCACCAGTGGGGAAGTCTTTTGCATCAATTACAAGTAACGCGTCCTGTGTTTCTGGTTTGCTCAGTTTGCCGCGATAATCCCAACCAACACGCACAATATCCCCTGCCTGCTCATTGATGCGCGGGATTTGATACAAGAGGTCAATGAGCGCATTATCAACTTGCGTGAGCACGCTTGCTCTCCTGTGGCGCGTGTTAGTAAGTGCAGCATCATAGATAAAACTGAGAGTGTTGATTTTTTTTCTAAGACTCGTTCCATTGTTTTGTGTTTCTCTAATAAGATAGCCTATCTCACTATCTTTTTCTAACATTCTCTGACATGAATATTCCATTATTCATCCACCCTAACTTTTTCTCCAAACTTGTTTCTGCACTCTAATTCTCGCGTGTCCTTGTTAACAGCAAATGTGAACGCGCCACCATCAGTATAACTTCCTCCCCGCGCATTCCAGTACTTATCAGCAAATTTCACGCTAATTTTTTTGTGTTTATATAACCCGCGCAAAAACGCGTTGATAACTTGGCGTTCTGAAGCAACAAGACCTATTTTCTGGTCTGGCTCGTCAAGCAATGCAAACACTTGCGGGCGCAGCATGGAGGTGTCAGTAATCCCTGTTAACTGATACTCATTTTTTTTATGATTGTTTCCTGCAGTGATAAAAAACCAGGGACCATCAGGAGAGCCCATAATGTGGGCTTTTTGTAATGCTTTGTACTCCTTTTTTTTAGTCTTGTCAAGCATTTCAAAATCCCGTTCTGTTGTTGGTGCCATTGCTTCAATCACGTGTTCTAGGGAGTAATCGTACACGCGATCGTACAAGTCAAACAATAATGCACCAACTTCAGTATCTGTTAAGAAGAGCGGGTGCATGTTTTGCTGTGCAAGATAATTCTTAACTCCCTGATAGTTTGAAAAATCGCCATTATGCACGAGTGCGTGTTGCATACCTACAAATGGATGCGCGCCACCCGGGTGCCATACGGTTCCCTTTGTAGGGTAACGATGATGGCCAATCCACAGGTGGGCTGCTAAATCCTCTAAACAGTAATGGGTGATAACATCTTCAGCATATCCTACTAGCTTTAAGACCATCATGTCTTTGCCGTGCGAGAGCACAAACGCCTTTTTCTCTCCAAGAGAACTATACCACGCATTATTAAGCTGAAACGAGTTTTGGTACACAAGCTCATCTTCAACAGCAGTGCGCAAAAGACCGGGCAACTGTTTTGAAAAATCCTTGACGCGCTCTTCTTTTACGCGCGCAAAATATGACTTAACATGAGGAGGGCGTATGCTAAGACCTTGTGAGGCGTGTTCTTTAGTGTTGTACAAAAATGTGTGGTCAATATCAAAAAGTGGTTTGATGTGTTCTTCTTCCACTTGTTTGTCAACATCATCCAAATACGCGATTTGAAGCAAATAATCCTGTTTCATCACGTTTTCGCTTACACCAAACCAGGTATTATCAAGACCAACAGAAGCAATACCACCTCCTTTGCCATTGCCGCGATTTCTCATTTGTGCTAATGCTTCAAGTAAATACCGCCCGTGGATTGGCGCACTTGAAGCAACGCCAAGCACGCCGCACCCTCCTTCAGCAGGAGACTGCGTATTCGTAGTATAGTGTGGCACTAATTTTTTTCGTGAAGAAATAATTGTATCAGCAGTCATGCAGGCACACCCCGTTTTTTAAGCAGGTCTTTTCTCCCGCGAAGTTCAGTAATGCGTTTCATGCCAAGCTGTGCAAGAATCTCCTTCCACTGAATCTTCCAAGAATCATACATATTGACAATGCGCTTAGCTCCCCACTCATTGTCAATTAATCGGGATAAGTCGGGGTCTGTTGTTGCAATACCTACTTGACACCCCCTTCCACTCTCGCAGTTTCCACACTGCGTGCACGCAAGCGGGATGAGTTCAGCTGAGCCAATCACGCACCCATCCGCACCAAGCGCAATCGCTTTTGCAACATCATACGCAGTTCTTATGCCACCACTTGCCATAAGCACGACTTCATCTCGCACACCTTCTTTTACAAGATATGTATGCGTTTTATTAATCGCGTACTCTAAGGGCATGGCAATGTTTTTCTTTGCGATTTCAGGTGCAGCGCCAGTTGCGCCATACGCGCCATCCAGATTGATGATGTTTGCGCCTGCATAATAGCTTCCTACTGCAACCATATCAATATCCGAGGGCGTGGAAACTTTTACGCTCACCGGCGCGGACGGATTAATTGTTTTAATCCATTCAAGATGAGACTTATGATCCTCAACAGAGTACACACTGTGGAAGGGAAATGGTGAGTATAAACTCACTCCCTTTACTGAGCCGCGCATTTTTGCAACGCTCTCTGTTACTTTTGGTGAAAGCAAGTGACCACCAAGACCTGGCTTTGCGCCCTGGGCATATTTTAACTCAACAATGCGTGAATGCTTAATCGTGTTTTCAGTCACGCCAAACATGCCTGTTGCAACTTGTGTTATAACATGTTCTTTATACGGTAATAACTCCTCAGGATATCCTCCTTCACCCGTGCTTGAAAACGTGCCAAGCTGTTTTGCTGCTTTAACGCGCGAAAGCATTGTGGCAAGACTTACTGAACCATATGACATTCCTGCACCATAGGTTGGAAGAGGGATGCTAATCTTTTGTCCTGTACTTCGTTTGTTCAAATCAATAGACAAATCAATAGAATCCTGTGAAACAACTTCATCTTCAAGTGTGTAGGGAAAAGCAAATTCAATTGCGTCAAAACCTCCGCGAGACAGTCCTGTTTTGTACTCCCAATCTCGAGGGGGTTTACCTTGGCTTGCCTGATACCACGTGCTTACTATAAGTTCAAGACTCCACCTCTTGTTGCCTAAGCCTGCAAAACTTTTTTTTAAACGCTCAAAATCTGAGTCATCACTAAGGTACACGCCAGACTGAATGTTGTTTCTATGTTTTTTTGTGTACGCGTCAAGGTTCATACTATTGTCTCACCTAACCAGTCTTCTGAAATGTACGTATTCTCAATCAAGCGCCCTGTCTCGCCAGACAGTCTTCGCACATCACGCACGCCCATCGCGCTCATTACTTCAATAAGCTGAGAATGCCAGGATGCCATGAGGTTAACTAAGCGTTTTTGCCCCCACATAACATCAAGACTGCGCTGCTGTATGCTGCTTTTTTCTGGCAGCACACAATTTCCTTTAAGTTTGTACTCTAATGCAATAGGAATCGTGGTGTCAAGCCCAACAGCGTCAGCTCCTGATAAAATCGCTTTTGGTACGTGTTCTGCAAGGGTAATCCCCCCGCTTGCAATAATGGAAACCTGACTGCGCAAGCCATTTTTAACAAGCGCGTAATGCAAATCTTTGAGCCCGTCTTTGAAAAACGTGTTAGAATCAAAACTCATGCCATGATAATTTGCATACACGTGTAACCCGTCAACACCATCCTCAACGAGCCGTGTTCCATGTCTAACAACATCTTTGTTAAAGGGGATGCGCGCAAACACCGGCGTGCCAAATGTTTGAGCTGATTCGTACACATCACGGTTTCCAACATACTCTACGGCAGGTGCTGACTCCAAACAGTCAATGAGATTCATATTATGTTTGTCAAGTAAGGGCACAAGAACGTGAGGCGTTGCGAGCAAAAGCACGTTCTCAAGGCGTTCAATAAAAAACGTGCCAATCTCGCTTGCCGCGCGTTTAGTCGCGTTCATAATATCCTGATTTGTCATGTTTTTTGGAAGAGAATCAAACAAAATAGGAAGCGGCGCGTCAAGCGTGTTTACTGGCGCTTTGAAATCAACGTGTGCTGGTTTTCTTCCTAGATTAACTTCAGTTGAAATGTATTCGCGCCCATGCACGCCATCACGCGTTGGGCGCACAATCTCAGACATGTCAGTCCATAATGAATCCCACCCCTGTCCTGCAAAATAACCCGTGTATCCCATGCCCCGCACGAGAATTTTTCCGGTTCGCGCTTCAAAATGAACGCGCGACACAGGCGTTTCACGCACATCACGTTCAGGCATCCAATATGAATCCTCAAGAAAATAGAATTTGGGATTGTGCTCAACAGTAATCATGTCAGGATGCTCTTGCACGCACCGCATGCAGCCAGTACACTTCTCTTTTACCGGCCAAAAACCGCCAACAGGGCGCGAAAACACCCCATAAATGCAGGGACGACTGAGCATGTAATCTCTACCTTCCTTTGTAAGTAATTCTTTGTTCAAATGAAGTGCTTCTTTTGCAAGCATTTTAGCAAGACCTATCTTGCTGACACGAGGATTGAAAGGATGCGTCTCAGATTTTTTCAAGTACGTGGGTTCTGCATCATCATACGTGTTGATGTGAAAGCGTTTGTACATGTAAGTAACAAAGCACGGCTCAATCTCATTTAATACTTGTGTTAACTATTCGGAAAAAAAACGCAAACACTATATATACCGTCTGTAAAAATTAAAGAAGTGAAATTCTCTGCACAGTAGTTCACAATAAGAAGAGAAAAAGTGAGAACTAAGTGCCCTCGTCTGAATTTCACAACACCTTTTCTTTTAGCAAAAGAAAAGCTGTACCAAAAGAAAAAGAAAGTGCCCTCGCCGGGATTTGAACCCGGGTCTTCGGATTGAGAGTCCGAAATCCTTGACCGGACTAGACGACAAGGGCATCTATTTCTGTTTGAGTATTACTATTATAATTAGTTTTTAAAGGTTTACACCATATGTTTGAGCATCTTATTCTTGTACTCATACACAACCGGCTTTGCAAGCGGAACTTCAAGAAACGGAATTTTTTCATCAGGAATGGCGTCAAGATATTTAATAATAGCACGTAAACTATTCCCGTGTGCAGATACCAACACGTTTTTACTCTTTTGTACCTGTGGCATGATTGTTTTCTTAAAGTAGGGAACTGCGCGTTTGTACGTGTCTTTTAGTGACTCCCCGCCAGGAGGTTTGGTATCCCAACTTCTCCGCCATGTGAACACTTGGTTTGCACCCCATCTTTTTCGAGCAGCATCTTTATTCAAACCTTGCAGTTTGCCATAGTAGCGTTCATTTAATGCAGAATGCATGTGCACAGGAATCTCATCTTTTTTTGCGCGAACAGGATGACGCGCCCGTGCGTCTTGTTTTCCTTGATGCAAAAACACGCTCTCACGTTTTTGATAGGCAAGAATAAGCGTAAGCGTTTCATGCGCGCGCTCAAGTGTTGATGTAAACGCTATATCCATATTTAATGGGGAAAGTTCTTTTCCGCACCGCACTGATTGGCGGACGCCTTTTTCACTGAGTGGAACATCAACCCAGCCCGTAAATTGGTTTGTCAAATTCCAGCGAGACTCGCCGTGGCGAACAAGTACTAATTTTCCCATACCATAACAGTATACCTAGCAGATATAAAAAAATTGAGTGGGCCCAGAGGGATTCCACTGCACCTTTTTAGAAAAAAGCTGCACCAAAAAAAATTGAGTGGGCCCAGAGGGATTCCACTGCACCTTTTTAGAAAAAAGCTGCACCAAAAAAAATTGAGTGGGCCCAGTGAGATTTGAACTCACGACCTTTGGTTTTCCTAAACACTCTGTTGTCCCAAAGGATGTCATATAAGACCAACGCGCTTCCAGGCTGCGCCATGGGCCCGATAGTGTAAAACAAGCACACGCCAAACTCTCTTAAAAACGTTACTACAACATAACGGCACGTTTTAATAGCGTGGTGCGCGTGGATACGGTTGTGTTTGAAAAAGAAATCCAGCAACGCTACACCCAATTGTATGGTGCTGATGTGGTGCGCTCATGTTTTATCCCGCTCAAGCGAACCTTGCGCGTGAACACGCTGCGCATCACTGCTCATCAGCTTAGAGAACGTCTTGAAAAACAGCGTTTTGAACTTTCAGCAGGCATGCTCAAAGACAGCTTTGTAATTGAGCGCGAGAGAAAACATCTTGGCGCAACTCTCGAACACTTGCTTGGCTATTTTTACATTCAGGAACTCACATCAATGATTCCGCCTCGCTGGCTTAATCCTCTGCCAACAGATGTGGTGCTTGACATGAGCGCTGCTCCTGGCGGAAAGACAACGTACCTCTCTGAGATTATGAAAAATCAGGGAACTATTGTTGCCATTGATACTGACAAACGAAAAAATGAGGCAATGCTTGCAAACCTTGAGCGCATGGGAACCAGAAATGTAACATTCTTTAATTTTGACGCGCTCCAAATTAAAGATCTTAACATGACTTTTTCTAAAATCCTTCTTGACGCGCCGTGTTCTGCTTCAGGTATTGTGATGAAAGACAAAAACGTTGCACGAAAACTTACACTCTCATACATCAAAAAATATGCTGAAAAACAAAAAAGTCTCCTTTCGCGCGCTGCTGATGTGCTTGGAGAAGGTGGTGTGATAACGTATTCCACTTGCAGTATTGACCCCCTTGAAAATGAAGGCGTTACTGACTATGCACAAAGCGTGCTTGGTCTTACCCTTAAGCGAAAAAAACAATTCCTTCCGAATCCTAATGGACTGGTGGGATTTTATGTAGGTGAGTTGAAAAAATGAACCCTGCACTCACCTATTTCAAAAATAAAGGAACCCTTGCTAACCATGACGGTAACTATTTTCTTACAAACACCACACGCCGAAACTTCCTTTATTCAGAACTCTTTTTGGGAACAAAAGACACACCAAGCATGAATGCATGCTTTGAGCTTGCAAAAACCCCATTCCCCCGAGTCATTATTTCAAATAAAGCAGTAGAAAAGTTCACGCACGGAAATGACATCCACGAGCGCGCTGTTGTCTCAGGAGAGCTGAGCGGAAGCGTTCTCGTCTTCAACCGTGAAGGAGACTGTCTTGGCATGGGAATATGGCAGGGGGATCGCGTTAAAAACGTGGCTGATGTAGGTAAATTCCTGCGCTAACCTACTTTCTTTAGTACTGCTTTTTCAAGTATAACATCATATCCCTGTTTGTTTTGCATCCAACCCTTGCACGAAACGCTCTCAAAGAGAAAACGGCTTGGCAGAACTATCTTACCATCCTCAATAAGAGGCGCGCTTAATTGACCCAAACATTCTGAAAGTTCAGAATGAAGATAGGTTGCAAATTGGGTTTTGTACGCTTCAAATAGTAACTGCGCGTTATCAAACCCATGTGCTTTAATGTCATGGCGCATCATGACAAGTTTGTTTGCTTCAGGTTGGGGGATAAAATCATAGGTCATGCCAGCATCAAGCAACGCTTGGCGTTTTTTATCAAGCACGCCGCCAAGACGCGTAATATGATTTTGCACGCACTCAGACTCGTAGCGTTCAACCAAATTTTTTGCGCTTGTTGCCTTTGAAACAAGGGGTTTAATGTCGCTAAGAAAATAATTCTTAGCAAAAAGACTTACAACCAACTTCCGGTCCTTTTCTTCGTAATCAAATGTGTAGGTGTAATCCCACGTCTTGTCTGCATGGATTAATGCGCTCATCTCTTCAAGACTAGTAATTGGTCTAAAGAGTGCAGAGCCTATGATTCCGCTTATTACCCTTCTGTCAGTGTCAGTTAATACGCTCATTTTGAGTCTATCTCCTTTTGTTTGGGCTTAAAAAGGTTATGAACACAACTTACACATTCATAGGGTTATTTTCTTTGAGAAACGCTTCAAGCTCGGAATTATGGTATATCACGCGCTTGTCTGAACTCCGATATACCTGCGTGATTGCATCAACACGCGTTTTCCCACTAGTTCCAATGTCCCAGTACCAATGAGCGCGTAGTTGCCCGCCACTTTGCTTTGTTAAATACACACCCTCAACATGAGCCTGCACTATCTGATATGTTTCGTTTTTCGGACTATTTTTTAGATTGAACCACACAACACAATACTCAGAAGGGTTTTGATTTATTTGTTCAACAAGCTCTTTGATGGTTTGCAGGTCAATAAGAGGTGTGCCATAATCCCACTGTTTTGGTGCACTAGTTTGTTTTGGCTTCAAAAAAGAAAGCAATCCCATACCACTCAAACAAACAAGAGTCATTAAAAAGAGTTACTAGACGTGTATGAGAAGCGCCTTGGGCAGGACTCGAACCTGCGACCTCACGGTTAACAGCCGTGTGCTCTACCTGCTAAGCTACCAAGGCAAAGTACTCATTGACAAAACCTTCACACTTTTTAAACGTTTATGTTAGCAACAAAAATGCAGAAATTCGCTTAAACACGGTTGCCCACTAAGGTGAACAAACAACAGTATGTTCAAACAGTGTCTTACCGGTTATGAGTGCTGTTTTATTGGCACAAAACGTGTGCCGCGCATCACGGCACAAACAGGCATGAGAAGCGAGCAATTCTCGTGCTTGCCCACGTTTTTGAAAAAACCATTCACTGCTTGAGCACTTAAAAGAAAGCGACTGGGAATGGCACCAATTATTTATGTTTTATAAAAAACTTGCAAAAATCTTACGTTAGGTAATCCTCGTTTTTGATTTTTTGCGGCAAGTAGGTCTCACTTGCAAATGAAATACCCTTATTGCTCAATGCTTCAAGCTCGAGCTTCACGCCTTTTTTGAGCATGTGCTTGATTTCGTCTTGCCAGTCCTTTTTTTGGAACCACTGGTAGGCGAGCATTTCCTTGCTGCGCTTTATATCAATATTGGTTAATTTAATAGACACATTATTTGGCAGTTTGAACTTTTCCTGATCATAACTGCTTAAACCAACAAAACGCGCTTTTGGCACTGCCATGCGCTTGCTCTCATAGGCGAGATTGATACTTCCCTGTTTGATAACTGAATAAATGTAGAGACCCCACGGATCGTTATCTACAAATACTATGATAGGGAGTTTTAATTCTTTGTCAATGCGGTGCAACAGTCGTCGCACTCCGCGCGGTGCCATACCCTGACCATGCATGAGAATACAATTATGCTTTTGCCAGAATTTATCTTCATTAAGTCTGCGCCACATGGCGTCTTTTTCACAAAACAAGACAAAGTCAGCATCACAATTTTTGAAATTAATCACGTCATCTTCAACAATGGAAGGAATATTCCAACCCCCACTGCCCATTCTGCGCGCTTCAATAGTGTCACCACTATCCTCAATAGTGATGTTTCCCACAAGTGAACCACGGTTTGACGCGTACAAGTGTAAATCTTCGCGCAAAATGTCAAGTTCAACTTCCAAATCTTCAATCATTGGATTTGATTCTTCCTGTTCTTCAAACGTGTTTTCTTTTGAATTGCTGATTGTGTGCTTGAGCATGTAATACAAGTCACGAATACTTGTTGTCTTGCCGCTTTCAATCAGTTTTTTTGTCTCAGCAGCAACAAGCATGTTTTGCATGAACTTTCGCGCGTGTGCAAGATTCAAATAGTACCTTTTTTGGGTTTTATTGCCAATTTGAAGAATGCCTTTCTTTTCATCATAATAGGTGTTTGAAAGACTTCGAATAGGAATAGAGAGTGTGGGGTTTTTTCGTACCTCTAGTTGTGCGAGAATTTGCTCGCCTAGCTTTTTCAATTTTGCTAAATCGCGTTTACCCTTCTCTTCTGATTGCTTGTTCACCATACTTATCTACCAATAATGAATTAATCACATTTTGAATGCGTTTTTCGTCTTCTCCGGTGAGTTCAGAAAGAGCATTAGCAATTTCTGGTGCGTATTTGACAAATGTGTTCACGCGTTCCTGCTCTTGACGCATCTTAAACTTTCGTCGCAAATACACATTCATTTTTCGCGCAGCTTCCATAATTCCAAGACGCATTTCTTTGATTACTTCAGGATAGCCTGCAATTGCCTGCTTTCCCTCACTTGTAAACGGAACCCACACGCTGCACATGTGCACAATAACAATGAGCGGACCTTTTGGAAAACCACCCGGCACTTCAATACCATATCGTTTCCAATCTGTTTTTTTTATTGCTTGCGTAATTGCGCATGCATAATCCTCATACACTAGTGGCACCTTGTTTGCAACACGCATAACATTTGCTTTCTTATCGCGCGGCAAATCACCACCATACGCGAGCCCTACTTCAATTTGGAATGGCATTCCCCGATACGCTGTTGGCTTTCGCGTTACTGTGGTATAAAACTCAGCAGTAATCTCGCTCTTAATGCTTTTGAGAAGCGCATCCTCACCAATTGGACTTAAACAATCAAGCGGCGGGGCTTGAATTGCAACATTTTGCATTGCTTTGAGAAGCGCTTCAGCATGGTCGCGATTAAGCATGTTTGGTTTTGTCCGGTCGCTTAATTTTGCTTTTGCAAGAATTTCTTGCGCTGTTTTTGCGCCAATGCTTGAGAACTCAGTTCTCATAAAACTGGTGGGTGTCTTTTTTGTTGTGTCACGAAGCATTTTCATTAAGGTGCCCAGCTCAAGTCCTGCAGGGTGCGGTTTGATTCGCTTTGCAAGTTCAGGCAGTTTTTCTGTTGAGCGTTGAAACAAAATCTTCTCGGTTTCTGGTGTAATAAACATAAGTCGCGCGTGAGGATTCACAATAGAGGTTCGCTTAAGGTACTCGTGAATGCTTTGTTTTCCTGTTGCAAGAAACTCAGCTTCAATCTCAAGCTCAACGCGGGTTCCGCGATGATTGAAACTCTTGTCTCCGCCTTCCTCAACAATGTGCGGCTCATTATTTTTCGTGTCAAGAATAAGCTTTATAAAGTGTGCTGGTTCGTTTTTGTCTGTTTTTGAAATAATAAGCGATGATTTTCCGGTAGTGAGCTGTGAATAGAGAACGCATGACGTGATGCCAATACCTTGCTGACCGCGCCCCTGTTTGTTGCCATGAAATTTTGAACCGTATAAAAGTTTTCCAAATGCTTTTGACAAATTCCGTTTTACAATTCCAGGTCCATTATCTTCAATGCAGACAAGAAAACGGTCTTCTCGTCCTTCTACTTTTCTGATTTCAACAAGGATATCAGGCAAGGTTCTTACTTCTTCGCACGCGTCAAGGCTGTTGTCAACTGCTTCTTTGACGCACGTGATAAGTGCTTGGCGCCTGCTTCCAAAACCAAGCAAGTGCCGGTTTTTTTCAAAAAATTCTGCGACAGATACTGCCTTATGTTCTTTTGCAAGTTCTTCTGCATGTATGCCTTCTGCCATTTTTCACTACCATTTTGAGCGTTATAAAAGTGAATTGTTTAAGGAGGGTCACGTTTTTAAATCTATTTGTGGCATAACCGCTACATTTCAAAACCGCGCACAAACCCTGTCTGAAGCTCGTTTTGAGCTCTTTCAAGGAAGCGTGATACTGTTGAATGCATTGCTCCTTCAAGCAACATAGTCACTGCTTTTCGTGCTATTGCAACCTGTTCTGCTTGGCCGATGATACCTATTGTTTTACCATATACTTCGATGTTTGTTCCTGTTTGGCGTTCAATTTTGCGCTTTGATTTACCTTCCCTGCCAATAACTCTTCCCTTGAGGCGCATCATAGAATTCTTTGATTTTCCTGAAAATTCAGTAATGTCAAGCATGTCAAACACGTATGTGTCATGCTGTGTGAGAAGAAGCGCGGTTCGCGCATCAAAACCGCGTGCGATTGCGCGTACTACTGCTTTTGCGGTAAGAAGATTAATGCTCTCGCCTTCAATAAACACTTCGCCATCCTCACGAATGTCAAGGGCAATGTCGAGCGTGTCTTCTAGTTCTTTCTTGATTGTGCCATTCTCGCCTCGAAGCGCGCTCAAGCGTTCTTTTGGTACGCGTATGATTTCACTAAACATTGCCTATCACGTGTTTAAAAAACTCTTCTTCACTTGTTGGCTTTGCGCCAATACTTTTGAGCCATGCAAACATGTTTTTTATATCTTTTGCTAAGAACTCTTTTGCAAGCGGGTGTTGCACGAGCACGCCTGAACTCCAGTCAATAAAAACAGGTTCGCCATTGTGGTTAAGAATGTTGTACTCACTTAAGTCAGCGTGTACTAATTTTGCGTCATTCCATAATGCGTTAATCATGTGTTCAATGCATTCTTTCCAGTCCTGCTTTTTTTTTGGCACGGAATTTTTTGCAAGCGGTGAAGCAAATCCTTTTTTGCCAATAAATTCCATAATAAGGACGTTGTTTTTGATAGCGTAAGGTGTTGGTACGTGAATACCTGCATCACGCGCGCGTAGCATGTTTTGGTATTCTTTTTTTGCCCATGCGTGTACGAGCGTTCGTTTTTTTCGTTTAAGTCCTTGAAAGCGTGGGTCGCCTTTAATATATTTGTTCATTGTTTTGAAATCTGATGCTTCAACAAGAAAAATCTTGACAACAACAGGTTCATCTCGCTGGTTTGTTGCATAAAACACGTGGCTTTCTTTTCCTTCAGCAATTCGTCCAAATAATTCTTTTAGGTACCCACCATCTGAGAGCTTGTATAATGACGTGAGCGTAGTCTTATCAAACACGTTTTGATACGTCTTAAGCTTGTCTTGCCTCATATCTCGGTCTCAAACGCTTTCAAAAAGCCACGGCCGCGCAAGTTTGCTTCCTGTCCTTTGGTGTATAAATGCACAATATCTCCTTTGGTGTCTTCTTCAAGCTCCCATGGTTTTATGATAACAAGGTCGTTTTCGCGAATCCACATCCTGCGTCGTTTTGCACCAGGGATGCGGCACATGCGAACCTTTCCATCAGCACAGCGGACATACATGCGGTACGCGCCTGCTTTTCGCTCGATGTAGCCGAACACTTCGCCTTTATTCTTGTTTGGAAGAATAACGCGCACATGCTCTTCATCAGGTTCGTTTTTTCGTTTTTTATAATACGCCATTAGTCTATTACGAACACGACATGGCTTTTAAAGCTTTGGAGAACTGCCTTGTTCATATTTTTTTATTGTTTCTCGTACGAGATTAGTAAAAACGCTCCACACCATTTCTCCCCAAATTTCGTTAAAATCCGCATATTTTTGCTCGCCTGTTTTACTGTATCTAATAACGTAATCTGAGTGCAAGAATAGCAGCAAGTAGTTTCATCGGTATCGATACTTGATTGAAAGCCAGTCACGCTTGAGCACGCGCTCCTGTGTGAGTTCATCTTCCAAGTTTTTCTCGCCATCAAGAAGGTTAATCAATGTTTTATAGCTCTGCACATTTTTTGAATCCTCCTTAAGCATTGCAGCGTACGCACGTGCATGTCCTGCATTTACTTCATGTGCTTTTCGAAGCATGTGTCCATAACCAATTGTCTCATTTTGATAGGTGACTTCAAGCGTGTCAAAGAGTGTTTCAATCAGAGACTTTTTTGCATCATAATTGGGTTCGTTCCATGACAGAATGCCAAACAACCATGATTTTTTGGTAGGTTCAGGAGGCAGATTAACTGAAACCAGTTTTTCGTCTTTAAAATACAACGGGCAGTGTATGACTTCTTTGAGTGTGTTATGCAAAACAAGCTTTTGCAGTGCATCTTTTGAAGATTTGTCTATTTTTTCAAAATATTGAGATTTTGTAGTGATCTTCTCAAGATAGTCTAAAACCTCATCAATCGAGGATACGTTTTTGTCCATACTTTCTCTGGCAGTATTTGAAATTTATTAATATTATGCGCAAATCATCTATACATTGCTCTCAAACGCATTTTTTATCTGTTGATAGGTTTTTTTTTCACCAAGAAGTTTTTGCAATTTCATCTGCGCATATGTTGGTGTGAGGTTTGATGCAATAATCACCTGTTTCTTGAGTTTTATTCCCACTTCATACCTGCTTAAATCAAAATCACCTTTTGCAGGCGAGGTTATAATAAGGGGAATTGACTGTGCGGCAAGCACTTCAAGCAGGCTTTCTTGTTCAACACGCACATGACCCGCACCATACCCGACAATAACTGCCCCATCAAGACCTAAAAGCGCGTGTTCAAGACGTTTGGGGTCCATTGCGGGTGTTGGTGTGATAAGGTCGGTGTTAAAATTCCAGTCACTATTGTAGGTCATTGTTTTTTTTGGTGTTTTGAAGTGTTGTGTATACTGTGTTACTCTATTTTTTATGACTCCATAATAGGCGTATTCTGGAGTGTCAAACGCGTCTGCATCCCAAATCTCTGTTTTGAGAAGATTTTTGTAGCCAAGAATTTTGTGTGCAAACACAACAGACACCGCATTAAGGGGTGTAAGACATCCTGCAACATCAATCGCGTTTGTTAAATTTTCAATACCATCACTGCCAGACTGACCAATGGGAATTTGTGAACCGGTGAGAACTAGGGGAATGCTTACGTTTTTAAATGATAATCCAAGGTATTGTGCTGTCCATTGCAGCGTGTCCGTGCCATGCGTGATAACAATGCCTTCAACGCCTTTTTCATACGCGCTCATCACACGCTCTCCAAGCGCCTTCCAATGAGCAGTAGTAATGTTTGAGCTGTCAATACTGCTCATGGTTTCTGAACTAAGCTCAATACTGCGCTTTTTTTTGTTGCAAAGCGCACTAACTTCCGGGACGTTATCAATCAATTCTTGTGCACTCTTTGCAGGGACATACGCGTCCTTCTTGTTTTTAACCATAGCAATAGTTCCGCCAGTTCCAATCAAATGAACGCGTTTAGTGAGAGCCATAACTGCATAATCTCAAACCTGCTAACCGAGTTTAGCAGAGCATACCAGAATATTTTCACTGCGTCTTAAAAATCTTTATGGTGTGTTTTTTTCTAGTTTCATTTACATAACTTTTTAAAGCATTTTAACATGTATTGACGTTATGAGCCGTGTAACAAAGGAAACTGTCAAAAAAGTTGCCAGTATCGCGCGTATCAAGCTCTCTGATGAGGAACTGGTGCGATTCTCAAATGATTTTAGCGACGTTTTGGATGCATTCTCAAAACTCGACGAACTTGATGTAGAAGGAACAGTTGCTTCGTTTCATCCTGTTCGCATTGCAAACGTGTTTCGAGAAGACACTCCCAAAAAGTCTCTTACCCCTGCACAGGCACTTTCAAACACAACTCAAAAAGAAGATAGCATGTTCAAAACAGGGAGTATTGCATGATTCACAGATACGTTACTGATGTTCAAAAAGGCAAAGTTGATGCTAAAGACATAGTAGCACAAGCGGTTGAACATGCAAAAAAGCTCAATGAAAAATATCACTTCATGAACACATTTGTTTCTGAGACTGACCTAAAAAAGCAGCTTAAAACCTTTAACAAAAAAGGAAAACTCGCTGGCGTGCCAATTAGTGTAAAAGATTGTATTTGTGTTGAAGGCACAGAAAGCACTGCTGGAAGCAAAATTCTCAAAGGCTACAAACCCGTTTTTGACGCAACAGTTATTGAACGCGTAAAAGCAGAAGGTGCTATTATTATTGGAAAAACAGCTCAAGATGAATTCGGCTACGGCACGTTTGGCACGAATACGGGTATTGGTTACACCCCTGCACGAAATCCTCATGATGCGCGCAGAGTCTGCGGCGGCTCATCAAGCGGGAGTGCAGCATTTACTGCGCTTGCTGATTTTCCTCACCTTAGTATTGCTGAAAGTACAGGCGGAAGCATTGCTGCGCCTGCAAGTTATTGCGGCGTTGCAGGTCTCACACCAACCTATGGGCGCGTTTCACGGTATGGTCTTATTGATTATGCAAATTCCCTTGACAAGATTGGTTCTATGGCTCAACGTGTGCGCGACGCCGGCCTCCTTCTTGAAGTCATGAGTGGAGTTGATTCAAAAGACCCGACCACACTCAACCAAAAAATGTCCTCCCTTTTAACTCCAAAAACCGTTAAAGGACTTGACATAGCGGTTCCAAAAATAATTCACGCAGAGGGTGTTGACAAACGCATTACTGATACGGTTCTTTCTGCTCTTAATGATGCGCGCATTAACTACACTGAAGTTTCAATGCCCCTTAATGACACGTATGGTGTGTGGGATTATTACATGATTGCTATGAGTGAAACGTCAACAAACCTTGCCAAGTACGCGGGTATGCGTTACGGATTGCACCCAAAAAGTGTTGAAAAAGACTACACTACCTTGTTCTCAGAGGTTCGCGAACAAGGCTTTGGTGATGAAGCAAAACGGCGACTGCTTCTTGGCACGTTTGCGCGCATGAGCGGGTATCGCGGAAAATATTATATTAAAGCAATGAAAGTGCGCACAAAAATTATTGCTGAATACAAAAAAATCCTCAAAAAACATTCATTTATTGTTTCACCAGCAATGCCCATACTCCCCCCCACGTTTGAGGATGTTTCAAAACTCACTCCCGTGCAAGTCTACGCGCTTGACTTTTTTGTTTCAGGTCCAAACCTCACCGGCATGCCTCATGCTTCAGTGAAGGTTGGCGCGCTTGAAGGACTTCCCGTTGGCGCGCTTGTTGTTGGAGACCACTTGCAGGAACAAGGCGTGCTCGGCGTGGCACACACCCTCGAGCGAGGTGCACAAAAATGATACTGATAGGTCTTGAAGTGCACGTACAACTCAATACAAAAACAAAACTATTCTGCGCGTGTTCAACTAATTTCAAAGATGAAGGAAAACCAAATACAAACACCTGCCCCACGTGTCTTGGCATGCCTGGTGCTAAACCTTCATTCAATCGGGGCGTGTTTGAAAAAGCTCTTGCTGTTTCACTTGCACTTAATGGAACTATCAGCTCTGAGATGTTTTTTAGCAGAAAAACCTATTTTTATCCAGACATGCCAAAAAACTTTCAAACAACCCAATACGAACTGCCTATCTCGCAAGGCGGTTACTTAATCATCAAAGTTGATGGCAAAGACAAAAAAATCCGGCTTCGACGCGTGCACATTGAAGAAGACCCCGGAAAACTCGTGCACGTTGGCGGGGACATTACTCACTCAAAATACACACTTGTTGACTACAACCGTTCAGGTCTTCCGCTTGTTGAAATCGTAACCGAACCCGACTTGTCAACACCTGCTCAGGCGCGCGAATTCATGCAAAAATTGCGGAGCATTCTCCAGCATCTTGGCGTGTATGAGGACTCGTTTGTTATGAAAGCTGATGCAAATGTTTCTATTCATGGCGGAAACCGTGTTGAAATCAAAAACATCACTGGCGCAAAAAACATTGAAAAAGCATTGCTTTTTGAAATCAGCCGCCAAAAAATGCTTTACGAGCGAAAAACGCCTATTGAACAGCACACACGCCACTTTAACGCTGCATCAGGCATTACAAAGAGCTTGCGCACAAAAGAAGAAGAAGCAGACTATGGCTACATCTTTGAACCAGACCTTCCCCTCTATGATATCAATAAAAAAGCAGTTGCTGATGCAAAGCGCGCCCTGCCTGAGTTGCCTGACGTGCGCATATCCCGGTTTGTTAAAGACCTTGCACTCAATCGTGATGTTGCTGACGCGCTCGTGCTTGTTGATAAGGCATTAGCAGACTTTTTTGAAGCAACATTTAAACACTACAAGAACGCGCAAAACCTTGCAAACTGGACAGCAACGTTTCTGCTTAAGAGCTTACACTACCAAAAGAAAACAATCGCGCAGGTTAGGATTACTCCTCAAAACTTTGCGAAACTACTCTCAATGCTTGAGACTGGAGAGATTACAAACAAAGTGGCAAAAGAAGTGCTCAAAACAGATGAATTCTTGCACGGTGAGAGTCCAAAAACCATTGTTGAAACAAAAGGGTGGAAAACCCTTTCTGATGAAAAAGCGCTTACCCGTGCTGTTGACAAAGCCATGAAGGCACATCAAAAAGCAGTCGCAGACATTAAAGCAGGTCAAGACAAAGCAGTTAATTTCCTGCTTGGGCAAGTCCTTCGAGAACTGGGCGTGTCAGCAGACCTTGACAAGGTCAGACAACTCATTCTAGAACGGGCACGAAAATAAAAAGGGAATGTGTAGTTTTTTTCTCCACTATTTTTATTAGTTGACTTCTTTGATTTAATCATATGTTGAAAGCACCTCTTTTTGGAAGGAATTATGCAAAACATTATAATACATTTATTCGACCCGCAAAAAATATTGATCAGTTTGCCAGAGATGTTATCTTAGGGGCGCAAAATCCCCTTGTCCCCGATTATTTGCCTGAGGTGCGAAACGCCGTTTTCAAAACGCTTCATACTTTTGGTGAAGTGATTGTACATGATCCACAAAATAAAAAAAGATTCTTCCTTCGTGGTTTTGTTCATTTCCAAAAAACTATTGAATCGTTTCCTACAATTACAGAAACATGGGGGTATGAAGGTAAACTGGATATGTTGCTGATTCAGAACCCAAACCAAGAAAAAGTGAGCAAAAATTATGTGGTGTTCGTTCCTGAAGATGCGGTGAGGATTTTTGGCAAGTTTGGTGTAATTGGACCTTTCGAAGCGATAGAGAACTGTTCTGATATTATAAACGACCATTATATTATATTCTCCCCGTCACCTGTTTTTGAAGAGGAAACTATCACGTCCTTCATTGATGTCGAACCGGGGGTACCCGAAATTATTGATACCCTAAAAGAATTCATTTTTGCTGAGAGCAGTGCTGTGCCTGAGAGATTTGTTTTGCATTCATTAGGATATGAAAGTATAAAGCAGGTGAGAGGATTGAATGGGGTTTCACTAGTAGATACAACAAAATCTGATACTTATGAAATAGAAAGTGTCGCTAAACTTTTAGATAGCGTTTCACCTTATCGTTTACTTCCAATTTCCAATTCATATACAAGCTTTGACCCATTTACTACAAAGACATTACCTCATCAGTTTAATCCTTTATTGAGGGATGTTTCTGTGACACAGTTCAGGAATGAGTATAGTCCGATTTCATATCTTATCATCAACCCATCTAATAAGAAAGAATCTGTTGAATTGAGCACTCACATACTCGCATCGGGTAACGTTGATTTGCTAAATGCTCCTGTTGGTCATGAAAGTCTCTTTCCTTACGAGAAGCGTTTCGATACTTTAACGGGGAATACTATCCGCCTTTCTTTATTGCGCGCGAAACTCTTTGGTGGTGTATATTATACAAAGCGCGATGTGTTAAATGCTAACCCACGAAATTTGCGACTTGCTACCGCGGAAGTGAGAACCCATCATGATGACACTCCGCGCCGTTTGTCCCCCGGTCATCTGCGTGCGGCAAAGTCTATTTTTGATGAAAGTCGATCTAACTTTAGAATGTATGTTCAAGAAGAAGTAACTGAATGAAAATAAAACAAAGAATTGTGAGCGCGTGTACGCTCAAATTTTAATTAATTTTTAAGGAGTAAGCCTGTTTTGGTCTCGGGCAAAAAGCGTTCCTTCACGAATGTTTGACAAGCCCAAAACAGTCATAGTCAAGCGCTCCAAGCCAAAACTCCAACCACTATGTGGCGGACACCCATATCTAAATGCGTCAAGGTAAAACTTGAACTTTGCAGGGTCAAGCCCTTTTGCACGCAATTGCTTTTCAAGAATATCTACTTTATGCACACGAGTCGCGCCAGACAATAATTCCATACCCCCATACAATGCGTCATAGGCAAGACACACGTTTTCATTGCCTTCTTTTGGCATTGAATAAAATGCGCGAACGTTAGTTGGCCACTCTTGAATGAACACAAAGTTTTCTTCACCATGCACCTTGCAAAGCATTCGCTCAGCTTCAGGAGTTAGATCTTGACCCCACTCAATTGTAATGCCCTCGTTTGCAAGTTGCTTGAGTGCTTCAGTGTAGGTAATGCGCACTGCTTTTGGTACTTTCAAATCACGCTTAAGCAATTTCAACTCATTCTTGCACTCTTTTTTAACTGTCTTGATAATATGGATTAACACTTCTTCAAGATAGTCAAGAGCTTCAGTATCATTTGCCCATGCAACTTCAATATCATACTGGCGTGCTTCGTTCAAATGTCGTGGTGTTGCATGCGGTTCTGCGCGCCACACTGGAGTTGTCATAAAGACTTTATCAAAACCTGATGCGAGCACCATTTGCTTGTACAATTGCGGGCTTTGTGCCAGAAACGCTTCTTTATCAAAATAAATGACCGGAAACAATTCCGCACCTCCTTCACTTGCTGCTGCAATCACGCACGGAGGCTGGATTTCAGTAAAACCTTTATTGTAAAAGTGTTGGCGAAACGCGTTACTCATCACGCTTTGAATGCGAAAAATCGCTTGCTGTTCAGGCTTTCGAAGATCTAAAAAGCGCCAGTCAAGTCGCGCGTCAAGACCTGAATTTGCATGACCTGAAATATCTAGCGGAACCGGTTGTTCTGCTTTGTTAACAAGCTCAATTTTTTCTGGGCTTATTTCTTTTCCGCCAGGTGCCTGCGGCACGTTTTTGATAATTCCCGTTACGAGAATAACACTTTCTTTGGTGAGGGTATCAACTGCATTAAACACCTCTTTGTTTGAAGTCTTTTTATTAACGGTAACCTGAATTTTTCCTGTTTTGTCCCGAAGCCAAATAAATTTGAGGCCTCCAAGAATTTTTAGTTCATCAACCCAGCCGCCAAGCGTGACTTTGCCGGATTTTTTGAATGCTTCTGCAGTTGATATTAGTTTCATATGGTATCAATCCTCCACGTTTTGTGGGGTTGTGAGTAGTAAGAGGTGTTTTGCCCTTTTTTAGTCTTTCTTTCGTAGAAGAAAGGTTGGACGATACACTTTCTTGCCATCTTTTCGTTGCGTGACAAGTGAACTCGTTTTTTTAAATGTGCAGTCATGTGTTTTTCTAAACTCGCGCACAAAATCAAATGCTTTGCCTGCATTTGCAAAATGCATGTCAGTACCCTCTTTTTTAGTGATAACTTCCTTTACATACTCTGCGTAGGGTCCAAGTACGCGTTCATTAAAATCAAACCCACGCAATTGCACGTTTGCACGATACTGTTGAGGGTTGCAATACTTGCACACAAACGAGGTGATGTCTGCTTGTGTGTTCTCGCCAAATGTTTGCTTGAGAAAATCTTCAACGCCCATAGTCACTTTTTTATTTGCGTGATAGATAGTGCCACATTTTGAGCATTGGCGCAAGCGAACAATCCTTTGCGGGTGTGCTTCAATAGAGCAATCACTGCAAAATACACTTTCATTAATGGTTTTGCCGCAAAGCGCGCAAAAACGAGTGGTAATACTCATAACTGCTAACAAAAGAGCTTGAGCGCTTTTAAAAGTCTTTGCAAGAACCCCCCTTACCTTATGTGCGGCGCTCTTCAACTACAAATATTTGTGCGTGCATCACGCCATCAATACGCACAGTTTCGTTTTCTTTTACAAACCCGTGTTTGATAAGAAATGACACGCTCTTGTTTCCAATTGCGTTTACCATGGATGCGCCGCGAATCACGTCAAGCGCTCTTTTGTTACGCAGATGTTCGCCTTGATAAAAGCGCGGATTAACAAAAAAATCATCACTAAGAGTCTTGCCTATAAGTTCTGTATCGCATAATGCCACAACTATTTCTTTAAACCCCTGCTGTTCAACCTCATGAATGCGCACTAACATGGTATCCTAAATGTTTTGAACAGGACGCGTTGCACCGCACGCTGCACATTTGAGAAACGTAACGCGGTTCTCTTTTTGCATATGCGTGTCAGGTTTTCCGCACTCAGTGCATATTACAAATTCTTTGAGATATTTCTTGATTTTGTCAGCAATTTGCGTGCCAGAAAATTTTCCTATAAATACTGCCTTACCACTTTCAATAACTGCGCTTGTTGCAAGCTCTTTTGACAAGAACTTTAAGACATGTTCCTTGTCGCGGTTAATGTAGTCAATGATTTTTGCGAAATTTGAAAAAATTGTTTTCTTTCCCTGAATAAAGCTTTCAACACTTGGCACAGTAAAACGTGATTTTTTAAACACTTCCTCAGGCAGTTCTTTTCGCGCTTTTTCCAATAATTGCTTGTATGCAGACTCATCCATAAGTAGAACACGATAAATCCCTGCTTTTTATAGTTTTGCTAAAAAGAATTTACTCCAAAACTTTCAGCTTGTTTGGTTCTGGCTCGTACACGTCACCTTTATCCATCAAGTTTCGCACAATGGCAATGACTTGGTCGCGGGTCTTGCCGCTCTTTTCAATAATCAGGTTAATATCCGCACCATGACCTGCATCAAGCGAGCGAATCACTGATACGAGTTGGCGCGCGCTCACTAACTCTTCTGCTTTGGGCACAGGAGCCGGCGTTTTTTGCTCAGCTTTAGGCTCTTCAAGAGATTTTTGTGCGCTCGCAGGAGTTTTTTGCTCAACCGGTTTTGCCGAACTTGCTTCTTTGGCGCTTACTGGCGTTTGCTCACCTGGCACTTGTTTTTGCTCTTGAATCTGTTGTGGCACTGCTGGTTTTGTTGCAATCGCGTCAGCCTTGGTTTGTGGCAAATCGCTTTCGACCACGTTTGCGCGCGCAAGCACATCCTTTGGTTTGCCACGCAATTTTACTAACTCAAGCCGGCGTGCTACCTCCCAATTGGGGTTTCGAATGTTAGTAATAATTGCCGGTGCAAGATACACTTCCCCCTCATATTCGCGAACGTTTCCAAAAAAGTTCACTAAATCCCCCACGTCCAAACGGCTAAAACGATTAACATCCTCTTTCCACGCTTTTGCGCGGATTGTTGCGCTCCCATCATCAAGTATGATAGCAGCATAATTGTTATCATCAGACACAAACTTTGACACAACCGTTGCAATCGTGTTCACGCGATACACCCTATCAGCCTCAACAGTCAGACAATCCCCGGTGTACGTTCCTAACTTAACTTGGGATAACCAGTATTTTTTAAATACAAATTTTTCCTGCTCGTCCATCAAAATACCCTGACACCTTTGACTGCTTTAAACGTTTAGATAATAGAGAACAAAAATCATGCCAAACTATTTCATGCGTGAGAGCCTGCCATGACGCGGCTCGTACACTTCGCCGTTCTTCTTCATCTTGCTAATAATCTCTTCAGCCTTACCTTCGTCAATGCCCCGCGCAGCAGCTGCTTTAAGCACGTCTTCTATAGGAATTTGCTCGCCATGCTTTGATTCAAGCTCTTTGAAAATATCTTTTAGCACAAGTATCTTATTGCGCTGCGACTGCGAGATACCCGTAACAATTCGGTCAATATCAAGCTCGCCCGTCTCCGGGTCAATACCCACTTGATTCATGCTATACTGCAATAACTCAATTGACCTTCGTGCATCACTCTTCTCAACTTTGTTGTGCAGGCGAATGCGCGCGTTTGCTTCAGCAAGACGAACTAATGCTTCTAATTGGCGCGCACTAATCGGTATAGCGCTCAATTCTTTTTCATCCATGCCTTTGCGCGTTCGAAGCTTCACATAAAAGTTTGAAATCTCTTCAATGGCTTCATCAGTAAGCGCAGGTTTGCACGTTTTTTTGGCAAACGCCACGTATTTTCGAAACAGACTCGCTTCATAGGGTGCGTCAAATTCCTTAGGATTTTTATGAATTTGCAACACATGCTTTGCAATCTTTTCGTCACGCTGCTGGTCAGGAATGTCTTGTACCGTAAAAATAAGGTCAAAACGATTAATCAGGGTTGGTTGCAAATTAATCTGCTCAGTAATCACCGTATACGGGTCAAAACGGCCGAGTTTTGGGTTTGCAGCAGCAAGCACGCTTGCTTGCGCATTGAGCGTTGCATGAATGTTTGCTTTGTTAATAGTTACGGTTTGCTGAGCCATAGCCTCGTGCATGGCAACACGGTCTTCATGATCCATCTTGTCAAACTCGTCAACAACGGCAACACCCTTGTTTGCAAGCACCAATGCGCCAGCTTCTAAAATCCAATCCTTTGAAATCTCATCTTTGATAACCGTGGCTGTCAGTCCTGCCGCGCTCGTGCCCTTACCCGTTACATACACGCTTTTTGGCGCTAAACGATGCATGTACGTGAGCATTTGCGACTTACCGGTTCCTGGATCGCCAACAAGCAAGATGTGCACATCTCCGCGTGAACTCGTGCCATCTTTTCTCATTTTTCGCACGCCTCCAAAGATTTGAAGCACGAGCGCATCCTTAATCTCATCATACCCTAAGATGTTTGGTGCAATGGACTTTCGCAATTTCAAGTATAAATCTGGTTCTTTGCTAATTTCTTTAATCTTTTCTTCATCTTCCTTGCTGATATCAAGGGATTCAAACTCTTTTTGAATCGGTTCAACATTATTTGTTTCCAAGATAAACTCGTAGCGCGTACTCTGACCGCCTGTTCTGAGCACCACGGGGTATTCTTTGAGAACACCGATTAGTCGAACTTTATTTCCAGGAAGGATTTCTTTTTCGCGTGTTGGAGAAACCAAATCATCCTCTAAAAACGCGAACAAACGCTTTGGCTGCTCACCGCCATCAAGGGTTTCAGGACTCTCTTCAATGGTCACGTTTACCGTGTCAATTAACAACTGTTTTTTGAGCTTAAAGCGTGCTCGCACGCAATTATTTACGCAATGTGTTGGCTCAGTGAACTTAGTTTCGCGCTGCTTTACAATATTGTCTGCACCGCACGTAGAACACTCAAAAACTGCTGCTTTTGAAACGGGCCTGACTTCGCTTGCATTACGAATTGTTCCTTCAATTGCAAAAAACTTGCCAATGTGTTCGCTGCGAATATTTCGAATCGGCACAATCATGCCTGCAGGCACGTTCACAAAACGCAGATTAATATCTGTGCGTGGCAAATCAATGTTTTGCAAAGCTTTTTTGAAACTATCAATCGTCTTTTTTGGATGTTTTTCAATCGCGTCAGCAAGCTCAGCATTGGTAATAGAAAGCACGGCATAATCAATAAATAAGCTCTTGCTGTCACTTTCAGTAGCGTCAACAAGCTCGCGATAATACGTATCGCGCAAGAATTCTTCGAATAGCTGAATTATCTTTGTTTCCTTAAGCTCCTGTTCTTGTTCCATCACTGAGACCCTTTAATGTGGATACCAGTGTATCTACGGCTTCGTTTATCTCTTTAATGTTTACTGCTCCCGTACATACAATTTTACCCGTGCCAAATAACAAGAAGGTGATGTGGCTGTGAGGCAATTTGTACACAAGACCGGGAAACTGTTCAGGCTCGTATTCAGCGTATTTAAGGTCAAACACAAGCTGGTTGAGGTTTAAGCGCATGTGAATGTCGCCACTTGCAACAATATTTTGGACTTTGATGTCTGGTTCTTTGGTGACTTCAACGCCAATTGTTTTGAGCGCTTCAATAATCTTTTGAACAGCTAAGTTAATGTCTTCACGTTCTTTTGCGCCTGTGCACACGACTTTTCCGCTGCTAAACAAAAGCGCGCTCACTTTTGGGTCGCGAATACGAAACACCAATCCTGGAAACTGTTCGGGATCGTATTCCGTGTTTTTGATTTCAGTGCTGACTTTTTCTAGAGGTATTTCAACGTGCAAGGAAACAGATGCAACAATATTTTGAACCGTGATATCTCCTTTAAGAGAGTCTTCATGTATTTCATCAACCATTTTTAATCACCCTTTTTATACCCTATTTAAAGGAACTAGGGTATTTAAATGGTTTGATAACACGACCTATAGTTAAAACCACTGGGAATCGCGTGGATAAAAGGCAAAAAGCACACTCTTTTTGCCGCTTTTGTAATCAAAAATTGCTTCTTTTGAAAACCCTTTACCTGCTTGAAAAAAACACCAGGAACCATTTACATTCACGCTCACAAGCGTGCTTACTGGTTCTTTCTTTTCATAGGCAACGCCAAGAATTGCAGGAAGCGCGCTTTCTCGTGCACGATACACTCCAAGAAGAGCACAATCAAGCGGGTCCCACTCGTTTTTCTCAAGAATTCCTTGCAATTCATACCCGCGTGCAAACTCTGTTATTGGCTGATTCCACTCTTTTAGTTTCTTAAAAGAAACACGTTCTTTTGTTTCTAACTTTTTGGTATGGTCTGCTAACAGCGTGTCTACACTGCATTGCTCATACGCGTCAAGTGAACCTGCAACAAAAAATGGTACGTCTTCAAAGCGCCAATACAACAAGTCCCCCATGCTTCGTGCACGGACTTTTTTATGATTACGCATGTTTTGCACGTCATAGCACAAAAAATCAATCATGTCAAGCACTTCACCCCATAAAATCGCTGAAACGTACGTGTTTTGCACGTCTGGGGCTACATTGTTACTAACAACAAGAGGCATCATGTTTGGCATACTGCTCACTACTCTTCTTTAAAGAGTATATAACCTTTGCTAAACTGGATTTTTGTAAAACCTTCAGGCGCTTCAACGCGTTCTTCAATCCAAGAGGATTCAAGTGCGTACTCCTTACCATTGAGCGTGAGCATGATAATGCCCTCTTTTGTATTTTTTTTCACACTCTCAGCACTCAATGTCGCAATCTTTCCTATAATAATTGGCGTATCCTTGCCATATTGTTCTTCAACCTTTTCATAATCAACGCGCAAACCCCTGCGCACACCTTCAGGGTCAAATGCTTGAGCGCGCAAATGCGTGATTCCGGTGTGTTTTGCAATAAGACTTCCCTGCTCTTCGAGCATGCTCAGCACGCCCTCATCTTTTGTGACAAGCGTTACCTGCTTAGGCGTTTTAGAAAGAAGCACGCTCAACTCTATGATAACTGGAATCATACTCTGTTTTGTGTTGGTTTCTGTTTTTAATCATTCTTGTAATGGGTTTGCACAATACTCTTTTATACTCCCCTGCTCTTGTGGTGTGACATGGATCTTTGGAGTGAGAAATATCGCCCAAAACGCTTTCAAGACCTTGCAGGACAAGCGCACGTAGCCACACGCCTGCAAAGCTTCATTGACTCAGGAACACTTCCTCATCTCTTGTTTGCAGGGCCGGCAGGAACCGGTAAAACCACGTCAGCGCTTATTATTGCAAAATCATTTTTTGGTGACAACTGGTCGAAAAACTTTCTTGAACTCAACGCAAGCGATGAACGCGGCATAGATGTGATTCGCGTGAAAGTAAAGGATTTTGCGCGAACAAAAGCTCTTAGTGAGGTACCATTTAAAGTCATCCTGCTCGACGAAGCAGATAACCTCACTACTGACGCGCAGCAGGCGCTGCGGCGAACCATGGAAAAATACACCGGAACGTGCCGATTTATTCTTGATTGCAACTACCCGTCAAAAATTATTGACCCTATCAAAAGCCGGTGCGCGGTTTTCTCGTTTAAACCGGTTGATGCAGAATCCCTTATATCTGCGCTTTCACGCGTTTCAAATGAAGAAGGATTACGCGTTGGCGAGGACGCGTTCAAAGCCCTTGCAATTGTGAGCGAAGGAGATTTGCGAAAAGCAACAAACCTGCTTCAAGCATCAGCAACAACTTCAAAAAACATCAAAAGCGATGCAATCTACACGCTTGCCAATTACGCGCGGCCCTCAGAAATAGTGACTGTACTTACGTTATGTAGGGATGGAGATTTTATTCGCGCGCGAAACATGCTTTTTGACGTGATGACTAAGTATGGACTTTCAGGTATTGACGTTGCAAAACAATTACAGCGAAGAATTCTTGACCTTAAGCTTGAACAAGCAAAAAAACTTGCTATTATAAGTGATATTGGCGAAACCGAATTCCGCATGGTTGAAGGCTCAGACCCCTTTGTCCAGCTTGAAGCATTGCTTGCCAAAATCGTTATTACTGCTGCATCATGACCATTCTTGAACGCTACAGCCCAAAACACTTATCCCAGGTGCTTGGAAACTCTTCACAAAAAGAGCGTGTGCTCTCATTTGTCAAAAACCATGGCAAACAAAAAAAGCGCGCATTACTCCTATGGGGCGATGTTCGAACTGGCAAAACCTTGCTTGCACACCTTGTGGCAAAAGAACTTGATATGCCGCTTGTTGAAATTACTGCTTCAGACAAACGCTCAAAAAAAAGCGTTAATGAACTGCTTTTTCCTGCACTTACGAGTGCAAGCATTTTTGGGGGGAAAAAACTTATTCTTATTGATGACATTGACTGCATGAGCGCGCAAGACCGTGGCGGCGTCACTGAAGTTGCAAAACTTATTAGCCAAAGCCCCCATCCAGTCATACTTACGGCACAAGATTATTGGAATCGAAAACTCACACCCCTACGAAAACAGGTATCACACCTTGAACTTGAACCAATACCCCTGCTTGAACTTGTAGCCTATCTAGACATGATTTGCAAACATGAAGGTGTGCTTGCGGCAAAAGATGCACTCGTGTATCTTGCTAAAGAACGCACTCATGACGTTCGCGCGGCACTTATTGACCTTGATGTGCTCTTACAAGAAAAACGACCGCTTACTATTGAGCGGGCAAAGCTCATTAATCCGCGCGATGAAAAAACAAACCTGCAAAACACGCTTACTCTCATGATGCGCGCAAAAAGCTTTGAAGATGCGCATCACGCGCTTTTTAATTCGCAGGAATCTTATGATACTGTTATGCCTTGGATTGATGAAAACATTGCGCACGCGGCAAAAACGCGTCGCGAAACACTCAACGCGCACGACTACCTTTCGCGTGCAGACGTGTTTCGAGGGCGCATACTAAAACGGCAATACTGGCGACTTCTTGCTTATGTGACCACCTTTATGGCAGCTGCAAGCTATGACTTGCATCCAAAAAAAATTGAGTACCCGCGCAAGTTTCGAAAACTCTTCCAATTCAAAAACCAAACTGCAAAAGCCCGCGCGCTCGCGCGCAAGCTTGCGCCAATTCTTCATGCGTCACCAAAAACAGTACAACAACACTACTTTCCGCTTCTCAAAAAAATAGTGGAAGCAAACAAGCATGGCGTGTCCTCCTATGGGCTTGATAATGAAGATGCCGCCTTTCTTTTGAAATATTATTAGCGTACGTCAAGCTCTGGGCTTGTGTAGCGCCAATCATACTCAATACGTGATTCATCACTTTGCAGACCAGTAATCTCTGCAATGAAATCAGTTACGCGCTCCCATGAAAAATCATCACGCGCAAACACGTAGAAGAACACATCTTCACGCGCGCGTGAAAGTTGCACGCTGAGTGTCTGGTTGGTGATAACAAACACATCTTCTTTTGCAGGCAAAAACGCGCATGGAACAACAAACGCAAAAATGTGTTGGATGTCTTTTTTACCTGCGTACGCGTACCCATTTTGGCACGTTATGTTTTCCTTGCTTACATTAATGGTTCGAAAAATCTCTGACTCGCCAATTCCACTGTAGCGATAAAAACGATTTGTCTGATTGTTTGCATTCACACTCAATGAGACGCGAAGCGGCTTTGAAGAAATAGTGTAGTTTGTGATGTACACACGCATTGCATTGCTTTTTGCGCTTGTGCTAAAATAGTAGCTAATGCTTTTGTTTCCCACACTTGTTTGCGCGCTCACGGTTTTTTGAAGCAAGCCTGCATCCACTACGCTCACGTTCTCAAAGCTTTGACTCACATTTGTGCTGATACTTGTATTCCACGCGCCTATCCAATTGTTTGACGTTTTATAGTCAAAATCAATTGGGCTTGGACTAAACTCAAGGTTACCATTATCAAGCACGCCTGAGCTCCATGTCACGTTTTCTGTGGTATCATGCACAAACACATCATCACTCGAATACCCCATAAGGTCGTATGTGTTTTCATTAACAATCGAGACAAACGTTACGTAGCGGATAGTGGGGCTGAATCGGTTAATCCATTCTTTTTCGCGCGAGCCCACACACGAAACCGCGCCCGCGTCGAGACGAATCGTTGCAAAACTGATTTGGCCTGGTGCTTGGTCATCAAGAAGCGAGACCCACACATACTTTCCTTGGGGGTGGGGTGCGAGATTAATACTTACACTTGTCTCCCTTCCCTGCAAAAACGTGTTATTTGCAATCACGCTTCCACTCACGTCACGCACCACGTAGCGATGGGTTGCTCCTGAACCCGTGCTGTTGAGCGTAAACGCAAGCACGTTTTCTTGTTCTGGAATAAATAAGAAGAATTCCTGATTTCCGGTAAACGCGAATGCAGATGAGCCAAGACACAGTTGTGTGAGCGTGGTGTTAATGTTGAGTGTTGAGCGCTCAGCAGTGCCACCGCTTGATTGCATAATCACACGATAAAAACCACTTACATTACCGGTGAGGTGTTCTGTTGTTGTGCTTGTTATGATATCTGTTGCAACCACTTCATTTGCAGGGTTAACAATAGAATAGTTAAGTTCAACACCTGCGCCGGCAAAATCAATCGTAACATTAAATGCCCGCGCAGTTGGATTATACAGGTAGTACTCAACAGGCGTTGTTTCATTATAGTTTTTTACGCCCTTATTGAAGTGCGCGTTTGCATAACGGTTAAGCACAACTTGTGTTGGCAGTGCTGTTGTTGCGCGAAGCACACTAAATGAGGAGACCGTTCCATTTCCAAGCACGTGTGTTCCTTCAAATGCATAATTGTCATAGCCTAACACGTTTGGGTTGTGCAACCTGATTTGTGAACGATATCCATAATACGAATCATCTTGCGACGTGTTATAATTAGCCCACGCAACCGCATACACGTTCCTGTCCCCAATAAGCGGTGATGTTTTGGTACTGGTAAACGCGGGCAGCGCAATCGTGGAAACACCTTCAAGTGCTATAATTGCGCGCGTTGCGCTTCTAAACGAGTTAACGCGCGCCGTAAGCGAATCTTGTGTTTTTGTAACAGTGAGACTGTTGTTGAGTGCTGCTTCTTTTTGCAACAACGGTGTTTGGTTTGCATTATTAAATGAGAGCAGAACAAACGCGTTAAATAAGGCGTGGTCAGCGTCTTTTAAAAACGCATGCGTGAACTCAACACCACCCCCGCTTGCACGAATAATCTGAGAATGAGTTGTTGACGTGTTGTATGCACTGCTTGATACATTCTCATAATACACCTGCGATGCTGGTGAAAATAAAGCAAGTGTGTCATTTTGTGCGCTCGTAAAAATAATGTGCTCACGCGTGTTATTAAACGTGAACCCTGTTGCGTTTGCACAATAATTAGTTACATTTGAGTCATTAGCATACAACGTCCACGCGTGCGAACAAGAAATGCTTGACTGAATGCCAACCGAGCGAAACGTGTTCGTGAAATCCCGCACATCATAAAATACGCGAATCATGTCTAAGAAAAAATCATAGCGAACCCGCACATCAATATTAAACCCGTTTGTTACGCGCGCGTTTAGCACCACTCCTAAATCCGTTGTGGTATGATTCCATTCAAGTACGCTCAACGTGGTGTTTGTTTGCAACGTGTTGCTGTACACAAGATTGAAAAGTGCGCTTGCATTGGATGCATTTACAAGCTCAAGACCGCTTCGAGCACTAATAAGACTGTATAATTCGCCATTGCCAGTGAGATTGACTTTTGCCGTGTAGTGAGGTGTGATAACGCTGTAATCTGTTTTATTAAAAAACCAGACGCCAGAAACGTTACGCGCAGGATACCCCTGGCTCGTGTTATCCGTATAATACACATAGTATGTTTTTGATGAGGATGCATTAAGTGCAACAGGAAACAGGAGTTCAATACTCTTACTCGTGTTTGTTTCATTTATCACACGCGCGCTCGCGTTAAGTTGCAAGCGCGATGCGTCATACACGTGAAATGACTGCAGTGTTGCGTTTTCATTTGTTTCAAGTACGTGCACATACAACCCGTTTACGGGTGTTGATTTATTGTTTTCAAGTAAAAACTCCACGCGCCTATTTGCGTAGGGTTGTGTCCAGTCTGCAAGCAATTGTTCGCTCTCGCGCAAGGTTTCAAAAAAACTTTCTGCGCTCAACAAGCGCGTGTTTGCGCGCTCAAGGGCTGTTGGTGTGATGCCAAACGGGACTACTAAGAACTCAAGCACGGATACAATTGCAAGCAGTATAATAATTACTGAAATCATGAAAAATTGGCCTTTCTTGTCTCTCATGTGTAGGGGTACCATAATTCTAATTCTATAATTGATGACTGATGGTCATCATACAAGCTTTTTCTAATTGCATAAAAGCGTGCAAGCGGTGAGCGCTCAAAGGAAACTGATGTGCATGGTTTTCGCTTATCACGATAAATCGTAAAATTCACATTTGTGTTATTTGGTTCTTCAGTAATGGGAAAATAGGGTGTGTTACTTACTGTTCCAAGAGAGTACGACACATACAAACGCTGAGTTTGGGTAATGTTTAATGCACGGAACCGAATATCCCCGCGCGTTTGCTCAATTGTGCCCATTACCGTGTAATTAAATCCGCTTGCGCTTCCCGTAAAATTTTCGTATATTTGTGTGTAGGTTGTGTTATTTACTGCAAAAAGCACGTACGCGGTGCCTGACTCGCCTGCTTCAAGAAAGGGGATGCGCGCGTTCACGTTTACGGTTGCATAATTTCCCTGGTCATCAAATCCTGAAATATTAGTTGGCACAAGCGAATTATTCCAAAAAAACATAATACTCGTGTTAATCACGTTCTGTTTGGTGAGTGTCACATTTTTAAATAATGCTTCAAACGAGACTTTTTCAGCTTGGTCATTAAATACTATGAGGGGTGTTGCAAACCACACCCAATCCACGTTTGTCAGGAACTCTTCAGTTTGAGAATAGATATACACAGAATTCTTGTCAACATAATCAGGAAAATTATAACTAAACGTAAGCACTTTACTTGCAAAACTTTCATTCGTGTTCAAATCAACCTCGCCAACCTGTTCAATAAGGATTTTGCTCTCCATTGTTGGTGGGCGAAGTGTATGAAACAAGTATTGCACGCGACGCAAATCACACACTGCCACACTTCGCTGCAACTCGCTTTCAAGCACGTCAAGCAGTGAATCGCCAAAAATACTCGCATCCTGTTCAAGTGTTAGAATAGGCGCGTACACGCGTTCGCTAATAAAATACAATCCAGCAAACACCAGTAGTGCGGCAATAATTGCTTCAGGTGTCTTGATAAATCCTTTACTCAAGCTCCCACCACGCGCTTGCTTCTAGGTATGATAAGTAATCTTCAATTGTGTTTCCAAGATTTTCATAGTGGCTAAAAGTCGTTTTCAAGTCAGTTTGCGCGCCTGCCTCACATGAATCTTGTGCTTTCACGTCGCCAATATAGAGAAGGTTATACTGGTTTTGACCTGTTTGCCGGTCGAACAAGCCAATAATAATAATAAACGTTGGTTGGGTGATAGTCGTGAGAATACGGTACGCTGAGAACGGGTCTGATTGGGTTACGCTTAGATTTACATAAAAAACCAAGTTATTTGACGAATCAAACACGTATGAAATTCCGTCTCCTGCGCTGGTATTAAGCTCGTCAATGCCCACCACTGCTTCAGGAATCGAGAAAATCAGTGTTGTGTTAATCGCAGTGAAATTAGTTCCCGCCATTACCAGTATGTCTCCTTTTTCACGCGCAATCACAACACGCCCGCTAGTTTCGTTAGGGAATACGGCAAAATCATCTTTTCCAAGAATGTTGAGCGCGTTGATTTGATAACTAATATTTGAGCCTGCAAGATTTGGAACGGTCTTGTTGCACGCTGCCCCTATGGTTTTGAGATTCAAATTAGTGATAACTTCATTTCGAAACAATATGTTGTTTTTTTCCGTTGCAATAACGCGCGAATAATCAATAAATGGGTTGAATAAGTCAAGCACAAAACCTGAGAAGTACGCGACAAAAATGATAAACACCACGTACCCAAACAATAAGTCAATATTGATTTGACCGTTCCTGCTTCCCATTAGTATTACCTTCTTCTCTACGAGAATAAAAAGTCTTAGGGGCTTGTTACAAATATCTCTCTTTCAATTGTTTTTTCTGTATTCTCGTAAATCGCTGTCACGCTTAATGTGTACACTCCTGAAATGGTTGGGGCAGTAATGCTTGTTGTATACTCACCATTTTCGTCAGTAACGGTTATCACCTCCTCGTCAAGCAAGCTCACAATAATTGATGCTTCAGCAACGCGCGTGTTCTCCTCATCAACATTGCCAAACAATTCAACTCTTCCTCCTGGAAACACTTGGTTGTTTCTGATATTGGCGGTTACGTTCACGCTGGTTGGCAAGATAAATGTGGTGTACCCAAAAATGGCTACTGAAAGCATGATAAGCGTGTGTTTAAGCCCCGCGCTAAGACTTCCCTCTTTTGCTTCACCCGCAACAAGTCCATTTGCAACGGATTGAATAGTCAGTGTGAGAAAAAACAGGATTTTAAAATAATCTGTTGAAGGCGCGCTTGCAACACTGCTAAACAAGCCCGCACCGCTCGTGCCTTGCACTGCAATAAGGGGCAGCATGATTTTGTACATAGCAATAATGATTGCAACAAAAATAAAATGAATCGAGTAAATAATTAGAACCTGCTCACTTAGAATCGAATTACGTTCTTTTTCAACCTCCTTTAAATCGCCAACACTGTTTGCAATGGCTTCCATGGTTGCTGCAATATCTCCACCCCCATAATAGCTTTCAAGCACGATTGCCATTGAGCGATTAACATACTGGCTTTTTTCGGTGCGCTTTTGAAACATTTTAAGCACTTTTGGCAAAGGCACACCCCATGATAGCTGATTTCCCATTTTGCGTACTTCTTCAGTTAATGCGCCATAATCAATGCGCGCAGCATTCATAATTGAGTTTGGCAGGTTAACGCCTGCCCGTTTTGACTCGGATAGTTCACGCAAAAACGCAGGAAAATGTATTTCCATATCATCAATTCTTCGCTGCTCCAAATACGTGTACGCTGTGATAGGACCTACACTGATACCTACTACGAGTAAGAGCACGTAACCCATGAGAATGTAGTTTGGCCAAATAATGATGATAAGAGGAACACCCATGAGAATGGCTGCTGCAATGCTCACGATAAGAATCGTAACGGTATCTTTCATTGTGCTAAACCTCAGTTGGATTGATTGTTTTTAAGATAATAATAAAGATCACACTCACCGCGGGCAGTCCAATAGTGACAAGAATCATCTGAATAGTTTGCACCTGTTCTGTTGAGCCACCAAGAATACTCATAATCGTGGTGAGCACAAGCACGAACACGCTTCCTACAATAACCACGGTAATGTAAATTTCTAAAAAAAGCGAGAGGGTTTTTACATATCCTTCAAGGCGTCTGCGATACTGATTGGTAAGCGCTTTTGCGCGCTGACTCAAATACCGTGATAAATTACCACCAGTCATAATAGTTGCGCGCATGCCCCATAACAAGTCTTTTAAATCCTTGCTTGGCGCATTTTGCGCTTCACGCTCGAGCGCATCATTTAAATCAAGACCAAACACGTCCATGTCGCGCGCAATGTTTTGAGCGATTTTGCTGATTTCTCCAAATTCCTCAAACTTTCCAAGCACGTTAAAAATTTTGTAGGGCGGAATGCCCGTTCCAGCAAGTGTTGCCATGTAGATTGCAGCAAAATGAAGCGAGTTATCAATCTTTTTTTTGCGCCCTGCAATAAGCTGAGAGGGGTATTGAAAGAGCGCAAATGCGATAACGCCTCCGCCAATTGAGCCAACAAGTAGTGAGAAGGGAATGGCAACCAAAAAACTGGTTGTTCCCAAAAAGAAGAAGAATGCAATAACACAAATACCTGCACCGCCAATAATTGCGCTTAGTGCCAGAATTGAGAGCCATTCGTCAACTGTATAATTAAGGTTTGCACGCTTAAGATTGGTGTTGAGCTCGCCCATTTGTTCTGCACGGTCACGCACGTATTTCCCAAATACCCGATATGCGAGAATGTCAAAACTCATCATTATTGTGCTATCCTCGTTCAATTTCTTGTAAGAGTGATTTCTTGTCGGCGTAATACTTTTGAATGTAACGCGCAAAGTTTTCAAAATCCTTTAATCCTTTCTTGTGCAGCCAGCGAATAACGCGCACGCGATCACTGAGTTCATGCAATACTTCTTGCGTTCCAAGACCCATTTTTTCTTTCATTTTCTCAAGAAGCACGCTTTTTTGACTAACAAACTGGTCAGTAAGCGGGTCCCAGCGAAACGCAATGTTTGTCTTAAGCTTATTCGTGTCAAGGTCGTACTCAATCACTTCAACCACTTCTTTTACTTTACGCAGGTACGCGCCACCCCTTCGCGTGATTGAGAGAAAAACAATGAGGTCAAGGTTTTCAAGCATGCTTGAAGGCAAGTTAATCGGCCGTGTGGTAAGACGGTCATACACTGCATTAAAGCTGTCCGCGTGCAGTGTTCCAAGAGAGGCGTGTCCTGTTGCCATTCCCTGAAACATCACGTTTGCTTCTTTACCACGAACTTCACCTACAATAACGTAGTCAGGGCGCTGGCGTAAACTTGCTTTAAGCAAGTCAAACATGCTCACTTCCCCGTAGGCTTCACGGCCAAAACCACTTCGCGCAACCTGGGGAACCCAGTTGGGCTGAGGCAAACGCAGCTCAGGCGTGTCCTCAATTGACACGATTTTTGCTTCTCCTTTAATAAACAAGCTAATTGCGTTAAGCAGGCTGGTTTTTCCTGTTGCAGTTGCACCGGAAATAAGTATGCTCAATCCGTTTTCCATAGCAAGCCACAAATACGCAAGGATTTCTGGATTAATCGTGCCAAACTCAATTTCCTTAATTGGTGTTATTGGTTCGCTTGTAAACTTACGAATCGTGAAGTTTGAGCCGCGCCGCGCAATGTCGCTGCCATACGTTGCCTGCACACGAGAACCATCGGGCAAGGCGCCGTCAAGAAGCGGTTCTGCAATGCTAATTGAGCGACCCACTTTTTGTGCGAGCTTAAGCACGAAAGAATCAATATCATCGCTTGTCTTAAACATGACATTAGTCTCAATTCCTGCATATTTTGGGTTTCGGTGATAAATGAAAATAGGAATGTTTGAGCCGTCACATGAAATATCTTCAATATCTTGGTCGTGCATGAGGGGTTCAATCTCGCTAAGACCAATAAAATCACGATACAAAAAGTACTCAAATTTCATTTTCTGATTTTCAGTGAGTTTAAGACCAATCTTTTTTTGAATTGTTTCAGCCTGCTTTCGCAAATAATCAAATGCACTTTCGCTCTTAACGGTCTTGAATTGCACGTCAAGTTTTCGCTCAAGAATGTTTTTGATTTCAGTAAGAACTTTTGTTTCCTTATCACTTAAGGGAGGTTCTTTGACAAGGTAGCGAAGTGCGTTTACTTGAGTAACCCAGCGGATATTTCCCCACACATAGGTTTGTTCTTTGCCGTCTTTTCGCAACTTTATAAGAGGAAATACCTCATTAACCTTTTGCAATTCCATAAGATCAGGCTTTTCTTGTTCTGCTCCTTCTTTTATTTCAGCACCACTCGCGTCCAAATGGGTTTCTTTTTCACTTGGGTCAAGCGTAATGCCTTCAGATTTTGGGCTCTCATCCACTTCAACAGCGAGTTCTTCTTTTTTATCTTCTTCTTTTTTCTCTTCTTTTTTTTCTTTGATTTTTGCAAGCCGTTCATTGAGCTTTTCTTCAATAAGCTGTTCAATTTCGTCGTCACTCAAATGTTTTTTTTCAACCGTTTCATCGCGCGCAAGCGAGATTGGTTCAATAGGTTGTTTAATTTTTTTTCTCGTGCCTTTCTTTTCCTTGTGTGCTGTACGCAAGCGTTCAAAAACACCCGACATGCTTGGAGAAAAATCTTCATCAGACGCTGCGCTACGGGGTTCTTGTTGTTGTTTTGCAAGTGCAAGTCTTCGCAGCGGTGCATTCCCTCCTTTAGACATGTCTATTGCTACACTACACAAATTCCACATTGATATAAGTATCTATAGAATTAGGATTGCGCTGCACATCAGTTCGCAGGATGCGCACATCCCGCGCACCTTCGCCTGCAATGCAGTTTGTGACACATGAGATAGTAATGCGGTGAATAATTCCCTGGTCATCGCTTAGCCCGCGATATTGCATTTTAATGTCAGTGATTAATCCTTGTGTTTCTCCAAGCACCGTGCTTTTTGCCATAATAATTCCTGGAACATCGCGCGTGATAAGTCCGGTGTTTTCAATGAGGTCTCCTGCAAGATACGCAATGTCTCCTGAATTGTTTATGCGAATAACTGAATAATCTCCTCCGTCTGTTTCAATTGATTCACCTGGTTTTCCGCACTGAGCAGTCTGGCTTGGATTGTCAAATGAACTTCCAAGTGCGATGCACAAGTAATCATAGTTTTCGCTGATAGTCCTGTACACAAGCGCGTTCCAGTTTCCTTCGCCTAAACTCGTGTTGTAAATTGTGCTTCCTGGAACGCTTCCTCCTGCAATCAGGTTTGGGTACGCATTTCTGTCAAGTGTTTCATTAAGGTTAAGAAAGTAGAGTTGGCGCTCTTCAGGGAGTTCAAATGAGTTAAGCGGCGTGTAATCACGCGATGTGATAAGCGGTACTTTCATAGGTATTTGCATGCGAAGCTCACCGTTGTTTGTGATTTCAAATTGCTCACCTCCACGCAAATTAAGCTTGACAACTCTGCTGCTCCCGGTTGAGCCAACATTCTTGATTGCAGCATCAATCTCATCAAATTTAAGCAATATCGTGTCAAATTTTGATTTGTCTCCTGACTTATCAATAAGAGGTTTTCCCCACACAAACGCTCCGCCAACAACAACGAGCAGTATTGCTGAAATAAGAACAGTTCCAAGAATTTCAGCTTGTGCGCGCTTCATTTTTGTATGTTCAAGCGCGTTGATGATACGGGCATGTGAGGTGTTTGTTCCTTTTTCAACGCGCTCATGATGAACACCCTCCGATACATTTTCTTTACGTATGCTTCAATTGATACGAGGTTCTTATTCATGTTTGTTAAACCGTCATTAAGCGTGTTCAAGCCCTTAATTTCTGTTGGTGCTGATTCAAGCTCTGTTGCAATTTGCAAGAGCTCGACCATGTCTTTAACCTCTTTTATGAGGTCATCCATTTTAATCATTGATTCTGTAATCTTGGACTGTGCGTTGATGTTTGTGGTGACAAGCTTATTGAGAATTAAATTAAGGTCGTTTAGTTCTCGCCGCAATTCGTCAACCTCATCTCTAATATTCCCTCTAGCCATGTATTATTACTATCCGCAGGGAATATAAAAAGGTTATTAAAAAGAAGAATTAAAGAGAATGCACGCAGTCTCTTATGAGTTTTTTACTACATCATGCCGGGCATGCCGCCCATGCCTTGCATTCCTTGTGGCGGCATAGCAGATTCAGCATCACGATTGAGTCGTCCTGCAGCAATCACATCATCAATGCGCAAAATCATCATGGCAACTTCTGTTGCTGATTTGATTGCCTGCCTTTTAACGCGTGCGGGTTCAACAACGCCTGCTTTTTTCATGTCAGCGGGTTTACCGCTAAACACATCAATGCCAAACGTTTTTTTGCCTGCATCATGTAAGCTTCGAAGCTCAGTTAATACATCAATTGGGTCAAGCCCTGCGTTTTCTGCAAGCGTTTTTGGAATGATTTCAAGTGCTTCAGCAAATTTCTTAACTGCCAATTGTTCTCGTCCTTTAAGAGTTTCAGCATATTTAAGCAGTCCTCGTGAAAGCTCGATTTCTGGCGCGCCAGCACCGTACACAATGTCTCCTTCTTCAATAACCGCGCGAAGGTCGCCAAGCGCATCAATAACTGCGCGTTCAATCTCGTCAATTACGTGTTCAGTTCCACCACGAATAAGGAGTGTGACGGCTTTTGGATTCTTGCAGTTCTTAACAAAGAGCATGTCTTCGCCTGAAATCTTTTCTTCATACACGCTTCCTGCAAAACCAAGGTCTTGGACGGTTGCGTCAATAAGATTGGTTATGATTCGTGCGCCTGTTGCTTTGCTTAATTTTTCCATATCACTTTTCTTGACACGTCGTGCTGCAAACACGCCTTGTTTTGCAAGCAAGTATTGTGCAACATCGTCAATGCCTTTTTGGCAGAAAACTACGTTTGCGCCAAGCGTTTTTATTTGCTTTACGAGTTCGCGAATGTAGTTTTCTTCCTGATCAAGAAATGCTTTAAGCTGGTCGGGACTGTTTACCCTGATTTCAGTGCTTCGCTCTGTTTCTTTGACTTCCAAAGCGCTTGCAAGAAGCAACACTTTTGCATTAGTTACGTTTGATGGCATCTCAGAGTGAACGCGCTCTTTATCAATAACAATGCCGTCAATTAATTCTGATTCGCTGATGCTTCCTCCTGTTTTTTTCTCAATTTTAATATTGCTTGCGTCAAGAGTAAACCCCTTGCCTTTTGGTGAGGTTACGCGCGTTGCTGCGTCAACAATGAATTTGGCAAGAGCATCTTTATCGCTTTCAGCGCTTTTTCCTGTCATTGCTGTTGTTGCAACGTCTTGAAGCGTTTTTTTGTCAGTAAGATCCACGTTTTCAATGATGGTTTTGAGCAACTCATGTGCTTTTTCCCCAGCAAGCCGGTATCCTCGTGAAATCACGGTTGCGTGGATGTTTTGGTCAAGTAATTCTTCTGCTTTTTTGAGTAATTCTCCGGCAATTACCACTGCAGTGGTTGTTCCATCGCCTACTTGTTCTTCTTGGGTTTTTGCGATTTCAACAATCATCTTTGCTGCGGGGTTTTCAATTTCCATCTCTTCTAGAATGGTGACGCCATCGTTTGTAACAACAATATCGCCAATTGAGTCCACAAGCATTTTATCCATACCTTTTGGTCCGAGTGTTGTTCGGACAGTTTCTGCTACTGCTTTTGCTGCAGCAATGTTTGCTCCCTGAGCGCCTCGTCCCATCATGCGTTGGTAGCCCTCGGGTAGAATAATTACTTGTTGTTGTTCATTTGCCATTATGTATTCACCAGTTTATTTTAGTAGTACGTACGCAAAAAATGAATACCTATTTTATAAATCTTGTGTAGCTGTGACCGTGTTTTATCAGATAAATTTGTAAAACCAAATCCAATCCCATCCAAACGCGTCTTTTTTCTGCACAAACTCTTGTGTGTAGCCAAACTTTTCATACATTTCAAGTGCAGTATGGTGTTGTGTTGTGCGCGCAGTAAGCTTGTGGCATTTTTCGTCTTTGCAAAAATTTTCAAATGCGCGCAATAAATCAGTGCCTATGCCTTTACTTCGATGGGTTTGTTTGACAATCAAATCTTTGATATGCGCGCGACCGCTGAGAATTTCAAATACAAGACGCCCGACAAGTTCGCCAGAATCGTACGCGCCAAGCACGTGGTGTTGCTTAACATAGGATACTTTGTTTTTTGTTTCGTGAAACTGCTCCCACTCAAAATCAAGTTCGCTTGCGTCTGCTTCGTTTGTGAAATTAATATCAGCTCGTTTCATGTGTACATGAGAATATACTGCTACGCGGTTTATTAGGGATTCGGTAGCATGTCCGTTCTCTTTAACTGATTTTTAACTACTTCTTTTTTAAAACAAAAAACATGTGGTCTTTTTCATGCGGTTCTAATCGTACTTTGAAGGTGATGTCAAAATAGGTTTTCAAGTCTTTTTCTGCTTGCATAAACACGTCTTTTGGGTCTTTGCTTACATCAACACTGCGTGCTTTGAGTGCAAGAAGCGCAACGCCTCCTTTTTTCAAAAATACGCGCGCGTTTTTGATAAGAATATGTACCTGGTCGCGCTGTGCAACATCCTGAAAAATAACGTCAACATCTTCAATAAAGTGTGCATACTCATCGGGGAGGTGCGCATCAAAAAGTAGGGGGTACAGGTTGTCGCGTTTGTGTGCAACATTGATAAGCTGAATCATAACACGCGGTGCAAACTCAACTGCGTATATGCGGCCTCGTGTGAGCATGTCGCTCATGTGTGAAACCGTTGTGCCGCTTGCTGCACCAAGATAGAGCACTTTTGACGTGTCTTTAAGACCCAGATTTCGCGCGCCATTGTGGATTGCTGCGCCAAGCTTGCTTCGTTTTGCATCCCACATGCGATACTCGTCTTTTCCCACGCGTTTTTTTGATTCACCATACACGCGCTGTCCTCGCACGCGATTTTTTGTTGCAAGCTTATTGTTGAGCCAATACACACCGGGAAGTTGTTTGTCCTGTTGTAATTTCATTTTTTCTTACCTCCGCTTACGCTCTTGCTGCGGTCTTTTAGTTGCTTGAGAATCTTTTTTGAGATATCAGTTGTTCCCTTATTGTAGTAATCTTCTTTTGCTGCAATGCTGATTTTTGAAGCTAAGCTTCGTGCAAGCTTGCCTCTATGCTGAAAGGGCGCGTTCATGACAAGGGGGTGCTGGAGTATGATACCATGCTTTGGCGGTTTTGTTTTTGATTTTAAATGCATAAAAAGCGCTTTTTCTGCGCCAATAACCTGAATTGTTGATGAAGGCATGCGGGCAAGACTGCGAAGACTTCCTGCGCTTTCAATGAGTTTTGCACCAAGAAGTGGTGTTGCAATTGCGCTAAGATTTGGCGCAACTTGTCTTATTTTTGCTTCAACATATTTTTTTGTGTCTTCTTGCGCGCTAATAAGTGCAGAGTACTCGCGTATCCTGCGTTCAATAATAGCAAGGTCCTCTCCTTTGAGATTTGCGCCCATGCTGTCTTTTCGAACCCCTAACTTTTTTGCAATTACGTTTCGCTCAAGCGAGACCTTTTCTAGTGCGCGGCCAAATTTTTTGGTGCTTTCAATTTTGAGCGCTGCTTCAGGATAGTACACGCTAAACCACTCAAAAAGTTGCTCAAATAAGCGGTTAATAACTGTATCCAATTCTTGTGCGTACTTGACTGCCTGCACAATAAGTGTGTCTTCTGACGCGCTTTGTTTTATTTGTGCGCGCGCAAGTTCTTCGAAAAATGCGTTAAGTTGCTCATTTGCTTTTGTGTGATTTGGTTCAACCTCATCAAAATTTGCAACGCGCTCGTAGTGCGCGCGTTCTTTTGAGGTTAATAGTTTGAGTGCACTTGCAGGGTCAAGCTTTTTTTTGCTGTTTGCCGTTATGATGCCAAGAGGGCATGCCTTGTCAGCGCTCATAGCTAAACATGATTCTAAGTGTATTTAAAACGGTTTTGCTTGGTGTATTAACTGGTGTAGTGTGAGAAATGCGCTCTTAACCCTGTGTTGGCAACGTGAAGTATTTCACGCGTTCAGGATAGTTTGAGGTTATGGCGTCCACACCCTGCGCAATGGCTTGCTTGATGTCTGCAGGCTCGTTTACTGTCCATGCATGAACAATAAGTGAATACTCGTGTGCGTGGCGAATCAGACTATCAGAAATAATGCTAAAATGGGGTGCAAGAATCTCTGCTTTGCGCACTAAGGCTTGCTTGAGCAAACGTCCTTCCTTGCGAGCCCGATATTGTTGTTTTTTGATGCTGTGCTCGCGCAGTATTTCAACTGAGGGGCTGTAAATCAGGTCAATGGTTTTTTTGTCACCAGCAAGATAAACTGTTCGCCCGCATGCGTATTCTTCTAAGAACTGAGACACTGATTTTGCTGAAACATAGAGTTTGATATCCAGCTTGAGGATCTTTTGCGCGCCAACACGTTTAAACACGTCTTTGAGAAAATAGGGCTGCTGTCCGTTTCTGAGAATTACTTGGCTTAGGTGTTTTGACAACAGCAAGGGAATGGGAACCATGCTTGCAAGCACGCTTTGCGCGTTTTTTGGCACGCCAATGAGACGGGTAAGTGTGAGGTCGTGGCTCAGCACTAATTGGTGGTCAAGGGTTTCGCGAACATCTACTTCAATAATGTCAGCATTAAGTGCAAGCGCGCCTTCAAGCGATGCACGCGTGTTTTCAAGAAAATACCCTGACGCGCCTCGGTGCGCAATACTCAAAACCATAGCAACACCAAACCAGATGCGCTCACCATTTAAATCATGCTCGCACCACGCGCTCCAAAAGCTTTTTAAACGCTTTAGTTGTAGACAAAAAACATGGAATTCAAAATTGAGAGCAAGTCAAAAAACTCGCTTAAAGCAACTATTGTTAATGGCACGCATAAAAGTCTTAACTTGCTTCAATCAGAGCTTCTTACTGACAAAGGCGTAACCTTTGCTGCATATCGTCATGAGCACCCTCTTACTGAGGATTTTACGTTTATTGTTAAAACCCAAACAAAGGACGCGCAAACATCAGTTGGGTCTGCAGCGAATTCTGCTATCAAAAAAGTAACCGAGTTCAAAAAGGAACTTCTTAGTGCTATAAAATAGAGGAAACCCTATTTATCGTGTTAAAAGAAATTCTTGGGGGGATTAAAAAAACATGGCGATTTCTCTGGTATGGAGATTCGCTTTTGTCCTATGTTGCATTCTTTCTTTTTGCCATTATCGCGCTTAACCTGCTCTACCCACTCTTCTTTTTTGGCCTCTCACATACTATTGGCGTTAATGATGTTGTTGCTGTTGTGAGTGGAAGCATGGTACATGATAAAACAATTAATACTACATTTTATCAATATTTTGACAAGGTTGGGCTCAACGAATCGCACCGTAATAGCTTCCCCTTTCTTAATGGTCTTAACCCCGGAGACCTTATGATTGTGTGGAATGCAGATGCAGAACATATCACGGTGGGGGATGTTATTGTTTTTGATTCGCTTGGCGTGCTTATTATCCACCGCGTTGTTGCAAAAACACTGCAGGATGGCACGTGGTATTTTACGACAAAAGGAGACCATAACGTGGCAAGCATGGCTGCAGAAACTAATCTTACTATTACTGACATCCGCGGCGTTGCAAAACAACGCGTACCGCTTCTTGGCGTTCCAAAACTCATTCTCACTAGTTTTGCCGGAGTGGTGAACAATGTTTTGTGAGAAATGCGGCTCAATTCTTTCTCCGTCACAAGGAAAGCTTGTGTGCAGTTCGTGCGGCAATGAGGTTCTCTCTGAATTCAGGCTTGAAGCAAAAACAAAAGCAAAAAATAAGCTCTTAGAAGAAGCAAAACATGACGTTAACCCGATAGTGAGCGCAAAATGCAGAAAGTGCGGAAACAAGAATGCCTATTTTGCAATCAAGCAAACGCGCGCAAGCGATGAAGCTGCAACCAAATTCTTTCGCTGCACTGAATGCGGCTACACTTGGCGAAGCTATGACTAAGCTACACATAATTTTATAATAATTCCATCTATTAACAATGCAGGGCTATGGCTGAACAAAAATTTGAGCGCGCACCGGCAAAAGACCGAAAAATAAAACACATCACGAGCAATGACACGCGCGTGCGCGTTGTTGGCGTAGTTGTAAAAAAAGAACAATCCTCATCATCAATTGTGCTCAACGATGGCGAAGAAAACATTGTAGTTGTTCTGCCTGAAGATGCAATGTTTTCAAAAGCAAACGTGGGCGCGATGGTAAGTGTGTTTGCAACAGTGCTCCCCTATGAGGGCGGTGTTGAACTCAAAGCAGAAGCAATTCAAGACGCAAGCGGCCTAGACAAAGATTTATATACAAAAATGTACACTATTCTAACATCATGAGCATGCGTGGGGGATTTTACGCATTTTTACTCTTTCTAGCCTCTACACTTCCCTTCAGCGCAGCATATGCGCAACGAACAACAACTACTGCAAGCGGAGGAATTGTCAGCACGCTTATTGATCTTATTTCGTCTGCGTTTAGTGCAAATCCAATCTATCCTATTGTTGCCCTTGTTGTTGGTTTTGGCATTGGCTGGCTTGCTCACAAAATGATATTTGGATGGTAATTAATAATGGTATATCTTGCTAAAAGTCTTGCATTCAAACTCGCAACAGGAATTACTGGCTTGCAGGCGCGCACGAGTGCGAGCACCACCTCAGGGGTTATGGGCTATGTTACGCAAAATTGGATTGCGCTTCTTATCTTTCTTATTGCAGGACTTGCTCTTGGTTTTGGATTTCGCTTTATCAAATGGGGCGTCTAGACTATTTGACTGCGTTTCTTGTTAGTATAGTTTTAACAAGAGAATCATTTATTAATCGCGACTCTGTGTTTTTTACTACCTATGTTTAAAGCAGTCATTGATAATTCTAAACTGTTTAAAGATAGTATTAATCTCATTAATGAGCTCGTTGGTGAAGGCATTTTTGAAATCTCAACAGACGGTATCAAACTCGTTGCTATGGATCCTGCAAGCGTTGCTATGATTGTATTCCACCTTTTGCCCAGTGCTTTTTCAACGTATACAGTTGATGAGAGCAAAAAAATTGGTCTAAGCATTGACAAGCTCAAAGACGTGCTCAGGCGCGTTACCGGAACTGAACGCATTATTATTAGCTTAGTTGATGCAAACCTGCTTGTAGAAATCCAAGATACGTATCACCGAAAATTTTCACTGCCCCTTCTTGACCTTGACCCACAAGATTTGCGCGTACCTGCTCTTGAATTCAATGCAGTTGTTGAACTCAAATCAGACGTGCTCAAAAATGGTGTTGAAGATGCAGGTGTGCTTAGTGACAGTATTATTCTTCACGCGTTTCCCGAAAAGTTTGTGATGAGCGGTCGGGGGGACAACAGCGATGTTACTATTGAACTTGACCCAACAACAAGTGATGCGCTGGTCAATTTGGACGTGAAAGAAGAGAGTTCTGCAAAATATTCAATTGAGTACCTCAACAAAATGATTAAAGCGTCAAAGCTTGCAGAAAACTTAACACTCAACTTTAAAAAAGACTATCCGCTTCGCCTTGACTACACATCAGTGAACCAGCTTAAAGTCAGCTTTATTCTTGCGCCGCGCGTAGAAACTGATTAACCTTAGACAAGCTCTTCAAGCGGTCTGCTTGCAGAATCATTTTCAAGTATAGCAGCAATACTGTCTTGTTTTGCTTTCTTTTTTTTCCTGAAAAAGAAAATTATACTTAAGAATACAAATCTGTTTAAGTAATTGTTAGATTACAAAATCATGGTTCAAACTGCACATACTCTAGAAACTTTAGGAAGTCTAGGACTACTCGAAAGATTAGATGAAAGAACTAAGAATGACGGTCTTTTCAATCATCAACTTTTGGTTAATTTAGTAAGAGATAAAGAATATAAACGAATTCAGGGGATTGGGGATGATTTTATTCCTGATTCTGATTTATATAATGCAATTGGTTCAGTTTATCCTCTCTTAGATAGAAAACAAAGAGATGAAGTTATCAGGGCTCACCTGAATCAATTTGATGGATTAAATTATTTAGCAGTTAATTCAAATCACACCCCAAACATTAGGGAGCCGTTACTTTTAACAGACATAACAATTGCAAGACCATTATATTGGCCTGGGTTGAGGGATGAAAATGGATTATGGGATGGAAAAGAAAGTTTTGCAGAATTACAAGGAGAAATTATGACTGAAGATGGCTTGTTTGATTCTACTAAAGTAAAAAGTGATTTCTTAGTCGCTTATGCTTTAATGAGAAATGATTTTACTTCTTTTGGAGAAGATTATGTAAAATCGGCAAATCCCGAATTTTTAAACAGGGTTCTAAAAGGAATCGTGGCTTTAAGATTTGCGGGAAGAACTGAAGATTCAGAGATTGAACAAGGTAAAAATAGGCTTTATGAATTGTTGCCTGAATCAGTTCATGGAAAAATTGAACCTCTAAGACAGGAAGCCGATTGGACATATGCAAATCAGTCTAGATAAAGATATTTGCAAAATATAATTCTTCTTGACGAAGTCAAGACAAAATGTTGCGTAGCAACTGCGCGCGTCTCTCCTATTAGGTGGGTTAAAAAAAATATTATTTCCTATTTCTTTGTTTTAACTCTAACTTACAGGCATTCTCAAAAATTGAAACTAACGTATGCGATTAAGAGAAGTTCGCCGTAGGCGGATTTGGGGAATTTTCGCAGGAATTTTCCTCTTAATCGCTATTATGTGGTGAGCCTGTAAGGCGAACGACTGAAGGGATAGTTCAAAAAACTTTTTTATCAAATTCGAAGAGTCTTCTATACTAGGAAGCGAGCCCCAGAAAATAAAAAGATTTAAATACTATATTATGTTATAGCAGACTATATGACAACCACAATACAAATTAGTTCAAATCTTCAACAAGAACTATCTAAGAGAAAGATTTCGGATAGGGATACTTATGAAGAAATTATCTGGGATGCTTTAGAAGACACAATGGAACTTAGTGAACAAACAAAGAAGGACATTGAAGAAGCCAGAAAAGAGATTGCTGCAGGGAAAGGAATTCCACTTGAAGAAGTCAAAAGGAAGCTGAATCTATAATGTACGAAATTATTTTTTCACCTAAAGCTCTAAAATTTCTAAATAAATTACCTGTAGAGATTCAGAAGAGAATTATGGGGGGCTTAGAAAGATCAAGAATTAGGCCCCAATCACATTTTATTCGCTTGGTTGCCACTAAAGGATATAAAATGAGGATTGGAGATTATAGGATTCTGGCCGATATAAATCAAGAAAGGCTTGAAATTTTGATTATAAAAATCGGACATAGGAAGAATGTGTACAAATAGGTTTTCTGGAGCTTATCAATTTTCTAAAAGCCCGCAGGGCGTGGCAAAATTACGAAGTAATTTTAAGTTCAGAATTCGGCGGTGGCGGAACACCACAAAGTTATCAATAGTCTTACTCTAACAAATATGAAAGTAAAGCCATTCTTATATAAAGTCCGTTTTTAGCCTGTCTAAAATATGCCACTCTCTTGTCAGTTTGTTCAATTTCTACAGGTAAATCTATTTCCTCAACATGCGGTAGTGGATGTAATAATCTAGCACTATCCTTTAGTAAATTCAAATTTTCTTTTGTAATTTTATAAGCCATTTTTGCATTTTTATACTCTTCATCAGACATACGTTCTTTTTGAATTCGTGTCATGTATACGACATCCACCTGCGGTAAATGCTGATTTAGGTCAGTTTGTTCTTCAAACTTAGTGTCATGTCTTCTCAAATATTCTTTTATATCATCTTTGATCGAGAAATATCTATGAGCTATAAAGATAATTTTTACATTTTTGAATTTTCCAAGTAGATAACAAAGTGACCTAACAGTTCTCCCATATTTTAAATCTCCGACCATGGCGATAGTGATATTATCTATGTTACCGATTTCTTTCCAAATGGTATACAAATCTAAAAGAGCCTGTGTTGGGTGTTGTCCAGACCCATCTCCGCCATTGATTATAGGAATAGAACTAACCGAAGTAGAAATTTTAGATGCTCCTTCTTCAGAATGTCTTAACACAATAATATCCGCGTATGATGAAACAATTCTTATAGTGTCCTGTAATGATTCTCCTTTCATAGCGGATGAAAATTCTTTTGCATTCTCAGTGCCAATAATATTCCCACCCAATCTCAACATTGCTGATTCAAAACTAAGTCGTGTTCTGGTGCTTGGCTCATAAAAAAGAGTGGCTAAAATTTTTCCATCAAGAGGTTTTACAATTGAGTTTCTTAATTCATCTGCTTTTCTGAAAATAGTGAAAATAGTTTCAACATCTAATTGCTGGGATTCTATTAAGTGTTTTAGTTTCATATTATCAATAAAGATATTGGAATTATATTATTACGTTTATGCTTATCTTAGAGGGGCGGGTGGTCGGCGGACTGCCTAATTCTGAATTACGCCTAACGTCAGGATTTAGAGAAGTTTTTCTGGAATGAAGTGGAAGAAAAATTTGGGTGAAGCCCGAGCCGAGGGCTGAACTGTATATCCCTTGTTATACGCCCCGACGACTGAAAGGAGGAGAGTGCAACGTGGCACGGCGCGAAGCGGAGTGAGTCAGGAGGGCACATTAGTATGATTTAATTTTTCTTTTTCTTATCGGATAATAAACAATGCCAAGAGTAACAAACAATACCCCTATTAAAACGGCAATCCATCCTGCATATAGAAAAAAGCCATCGTTTTCAAATAATTTAATAGCAGCAATTCCTAAAACAAATGCTGAAAATCCCGTTCTTATATAAGCAAGCGTATTCCGCTCATTGGCAAGAATTGTTCTTTCTTGGGCTAACTTCTTATGGCTAATTAACTTTTTTCTTAGATTAATTCCGTTTTCCATTTTTCCTCTTTTCTTAAACAAAAAGTTTTTCATCATTTATAAGTTTATTTATTTCAAAACTCCGAACAATATTGTGAAGCAAAACTATCTGTCCGAAGGACTAAGGAAATCCCTCTATAAATCCAAAAACGAAGTTTTTGCTATCTAGTTTTCGAGAATTAGAAAACTGCGCGCGTCTCTCCTATTGGGTGGGAGAAAAAATATTATTTCCTATTTCTTTGTTTGAACTCTACATCTTAGGCATTCTCAAAAATTGAAACTAACATCGCGATTAAGGAAAGTTTTTTCTTCCTCGTGGAGCCGAAGGCGGAACAGAGCTGAAGAAAAAATTTGGGTGAAGAAGTCTGCAAGACTTCGGAACTCTTTAATCGCTGTTATATTCCCCGTAGGGCTAAAATTTAGTGCAACGATGCCGAAGGCAAAATTTTAGAGTTTGTCCCTCGCAGTTTTTTAGGAAGCCCCCTT
>Ga0210057_1000162_pt1 | contig 120660 bp, 114 predicted proteins | sample CryGeyCG2114_010_2_FD_183968 | JGI IMG/M metagenome (GOLD analysis project Ga0210057, IMG submission 183968) | Groundwater microbial communities from aquifer - Crystal Geyser CG10_big_fil_rev_8/21/14_0.10 (SPAdes) (version 2) | ecosystem: Environmental > Aquatic > Deep subsurface > Groundwater...
CAAGATCAGGTCCGCGACCTTTATTATCTTAAAGATCATTTTGAAAAAGGACAGTTCATTCTTCTTGGCCCAAAAGCCTCGGTGGGCAATTTCTTTCTTCCTCCTTTTTGGTATTACCTGATGAGCGCTGCCTATATTTTCTCTAAATCACCCTTGTCATCGGCAATACTAACCGCGCTGCTTTCTTCAATAGCTTCAATTGTTATTTTTCTGTTTATGAAAAAGTTTTTTGATCAAAAATTGGCTTTTCTAGCTGCCACTTTATATGCGGTTTCACCTTTATCGATAGAGTATTCCCGCTTTGCCTGGAACCCCAACCCAATACCTTTATTCGTAATTCTGACTTTTTATTTCTTATATGAGTTTTTGTACAACCTGCCTGCCGGCAGGCAGGAAAAAAGAGAATATTTTTTTATCTATGGGACAATAGCTTCAAACTTAGCTTTTCAACTCCATTATCAAGGGTTGGTTATTTTTATTTTTTACTTTTTAGTAATCTTATTTTCTAAAAAATTTAATTTAAAAAGATTTTGCCAATATATTTTTATAAATTTAATACTTCTATTACCTTTTATCATTTATGAAGCACAAAATAATTTTAAAAATACCACCGGTATCATTAATTTCTTAATTGCTTCTCAAACAACCGCTAAATTAAAATTCTTTGGAATTCCTTTTTTTATTAAATTTATACTGCGAGACTTCTCTTTTTTTATAGGAAGGGTGCTTTTTTTCAAGAATCAAATCCTTGGGTATATTGGTCTTATTATTTTTTTAATTTCTCTTGGAATAAAAATTCTGACGATTAAAAAACAAGAAAAGCATGAAAAACCAATAATCTTTTTTCTTATTTTTTCCTTTATCATGCTTTTCTTTTATAAGAATTCCTTAATTGATTTTTATCTGTTGTTTTTGATTCCAATTATAATCATTTACTTTGTCCTTATAATCAAAAAAACAGTAGGAGAAAAATTAGCGTTGGGAATATTTTTTGTTCTAATATTAGTAAATATTTCTCTATCGCCCGCTTTCGGAGCCTATGACAAAACTTTTCTTTGGATTAAAGAATCAATTAAAAAAATCACCAATCAAAAACAATACTGCGTAAATTACAGTATCTTTCCCCAAAATTTTATTGAAAGTAAATATCGTTATATGATGTCTATTGCTAAAAATAAACCTGTCTATAAAAACTGTGATATGGTGATGTATTACCGATGTGACCCGAAAGTAAAAACAGTTTATTACCTTTGTGAGGAAGCCATTTGTACCCGAACACCAATTGATTTATCATTGGGAAAACTAATTGACATGAAACCATTAGATTCTAATGTTAAAATATATCAATTTGATCTTTAACTATGTTCGATATTTTTAAAATCTTAAGTTTTTTGAGAAAAACCTTTTCCCGCAAAGATGTCTTATTAATGATTCTTATCATTGCCTTATTTTTTCTCACCCGTTTAATCAAACTCGATCAATTTCCCATTTTTTCAGATGAAGGAATTTATATCCGTTGGGCTAAAGTAGCCTGGAAAGAGGCCCAGTGGCGTTTCATCTCCCTCACCGACGGCAAACAACCACTGCAAACCTGGGGCACAATCCCTTTTTTGAAATTTTTTCCTGATAATGCTCTTCTGGCAGGAAGACTTTTTGGAGTAACAGGCGGTCTTATTAGTTTAATAGGTTTTTTTGTTTTAACTTTTTATCTTTTCGGGAAAACCGCTGCTATGATTGGATCTTTTCTATATGTCTTTACTCCTTATTTTCTTTTCTACGAAAGAATGGCCTTGGTCGATTCTTGGGTAAACGCCGGATTCATCTGGATTTTTTTGTTTTTGATTCATCTGGTCAAAGAAAGAGAGCTTTCAACAGCTTCAATTTTAGGACTAGCTGGAGGATTTTTTTTACTAGCCAAATCTTCCGTGAGAATATTTTTAATGCTTGGGGTTCTAGGACCGATTCTGATTTTTCAGAAAAATCTAAAAAAATTGTTAAAAGAATCTGTCAATTACTATTTTCTTTTGGGTTCATCAATAATCATCGCATTCATAATTTACAATGTCCAGCGTCTCTCCCCTTTTTTCCACTACGTCGCCTTGAAAAATCTTACTTTTGTCATGAGTTTTGACGAGTTTTTAAAAACGCCTTTTCAATACTTCTGGAATAACATCAGATATACACCGCTCTATATTCTCTGGGAGATGGGATTTGTAATTGGTTTAATTGGTTTAATTGGTTTAATTGGTTTAATTAGGAAAAATAAAAAATTAGGTCTCTACTTTTTGCTCTGGATTATTTTACCTTTTACTGCCATTGTTTTTTTTACTAAAGTTCTTTTCCCCCGTTATTTGATTTTCTTTGCCACGATGCTTTTAATTCTCACTTCTTACTTGCTCGCTGAAGCTTCGACGAAAACGGGCCGCTTGGTGTTGTATGTCTTAATTTTTTTATCGATTATCTTTTTCGACTTAACCATTCTTTTTGGTTATCGATATATTCCTTTTCCCGCTGTTGACCGTGGCCAGTATATCGAAGGCTGGCCGGCTGGTTGGGGAATCAAAGAAACTATGGAATTTGCCCGGGAAAAATCAAAAGAAAAACCAGTCGTCATTCTGGCCGAGGGTAATTTTGGCATGGCTTTAGATGTTTTAGATGTCTTTCTTAAACCCACTGATAAAATCACTCTCAAAGGTTACTGGCCAATGGATGAAAAACAGCTCTATGAAAACCAACCGCTTTTGAAAGATAACTATGTTTATGTCTTTTTCTCCCACCGTGATCAATTTCCTGAAATGTGGCCTCTTAAATTAATCAAAAAAATTGACAAGCCGGGCTATCTAACTGATTTCCATTTTTTTGAACTAACAACTAAAAAATAATTATGTTTTTTATCTTGCTTTTTGCTTTCGTCGCTTTCCTTTTCCGAAATGCTTTCACTATTTATTTTTTAAATGATGATTTCTTTTTTCTCAAAATTACCAAGATTAATTCTTTTAATCAATTTATTAATTTTTTCTCCCCAATCAGGCAATATTCTTATAAACCTGTTTCCACCGAAGTTTTTTATTTTTTGATTCATTTATTGAACAACAATATTATTATCGCCCATTTGTTGGGTTTTTTTGTTTATTTTATCGGGGTCTATTATCTTTTTAAAATCATTTTTCATCTAAGTAAAAATAAATTTCTCTCCTATCTAACCGCCGGCTTTTTTGCTATTAATTTTACCCATGTCTTTCAGCTTTATTATCTGGGTACTTTTCAAGAGATATTTTTATTTACTTTTTTGACTATTAGTTTTTATAAATTATTAACAGGAAAAAATACTCAGGCAATTATATTTTTTGTTCTGGCTCTTTTATCAAAAGAAACAGCCGTTCTTTTTGTTCCGTTTTTAATTATCTTCAAATTTTTTGTCAATAAAAAAATTCAGTGGCGTAAACTTTTACCTTATATTATTTTAGGGTTGATATTTATCGTCATTTATCAATACAGTTTAAAATACGTTACCCGTCTAGAAAATTATCGATTAAATTTTAATTTACGACCGACTGTCAACAACTTAGTATGGTATTTCTTATGGAGTTTGGGCCTTCCAAATTTTATGCCCGATTATTTTATTAGTATTTTAAAACCACCTATCCCGGAATTCTATAAGTTATTAAAAAATTTACCCGAAGTCAAAACCTATTTTTATTTTTTTATTACCTATTTTTTTACTCTTGGGGTATCGGCTTTTTATTATTTAATTAAAAAAATTAGACAAATCAAAAAAGTAATCTATATAGTATTTTTTTCATTTATTAGTTTTTTTATTTTTATTGGACCGATTGGTTTTTTCCATCATAAATGGATGGTTAGATTGACTATACCGCTGATCTTTGTTATTTTTATACAAACTTATTTCATTACTAAATTCATCAAGCAGGGAAAGTTCTGGAAAATTCTTGCTTTTATTCTAATCCCTTTATACTTATATTTGAATATTTTGGGTATCTCTATTCATGAATCCTCCAGTACATTTTTACTTGAATCACGTTTTACCAAAAATGCCAAAAAAATTTTCGGCAAAAACAAAAATAAAATTATTAAACATCAATTTATATATTTTAAAGATCCCGACGATATAACTTTTAACCCCTGGGGAGGTTCAAAAAAACTAAAGATAACTTTAGGAAATCAAAATTTTATTACTCATTATTTCCCGGGGGCAAAAATAGAAGCAGTATACGAATTTGAAAACAAAAAAATACCAAAAAACAGTTACATTGTGAATTCTATTGACATTCTGCTCCCTTATTGATTATCACCAGATAATCTTTAAGAAGGGTAAGAACCGGGGGAAAAGCCAGATTTTCTTTATTATTTTTTCATCGGACATTAGAATTATTTCTTGAAAATCAGGTTTTTCATTCGGCATGATGAAAAAATGCTTGGCTGAATCAGGGTTATATTGGATATTTTCTATTTCCGGATCAGTTTTAACTTCTATTGGATAAGAAATGTTTGCGGGCCAATCATATTGATCTCTAGCAAAAAGCCCTATATTAATAGTCTTTCCTATTGAAACTTTAACCTCGCTTTTCTTTCTATCAATTTCTCTTTCAATTGGTTCTGGTAGAAAATAAGGATATTTTTCCAGTCTGGTTTTATTGAACTGTTTTGAATTAATCTTGTTTATTTTAAGCTCAGGCTGTTTATCGATTATCAAGTCATTTTTTGTTTCGGGAAAAATTGATTCTGCTTTATAAACGTGGGAAAAATCAAAAGCATAAGGGACAATCCAGAAGCCGTGTTTTTTGGCAACATAATCGTTATACGGATCAATTAAATCGGAATTATAATAACGATAGTCAGTTGTGTAAACTTTATCTAAATATTTTCTTTGTCTCTCTCTATGATCTGGCGTGGTAATAAATTCGGCCTGATTATTTGTCTTATTAATCAAATCTCTTCCCTGATAATAAGTCGTCTGTTGCTTTGACCAAAAATCAGACAGTTGTTTTAGGTTAGGAAAGTTTATCTTACCCTTTAACTGATTAATATAGTCTATCTGTTTAATATATTCGTCCTGGTACTTTTTTTCGTTGGAGTTTTCCAATCCTAAAAGAGCAAAACCGGTAGTTTTTTGTCCAAAGAGAGCCTGATTAATAAGATTTTTAAAATATTGAAAATCAAGTCCGGCATTAAAATAATCGTTGGGTTGAGATGTATATGCTTTTTCTGTTTCACCATAGTTATACAAAGGATCAGCAACAGTCTGACGGAGAATTAATAGAGGATTCTTTTCGTTAAAATCAGGAATAAACGACCAGTTTTTTGATCCTGGATAAGGATAATGAGGCGGCCCGCCATAAAGAGTATAGCTGTCTGTTCCCCATTGTTCGCGGGTGATTTGATGGGCAAGTACACCATAATTTTTATGAAGATAATTTAATGACTCGGTGTCAATCATCCCGGCGGAAGTTAAAACAGGATAATACCCAAATTTATTCTTAAAAGTTTTTAATAAGTGATCAATAATCTTTTTTCTGTCTTCTTTTGGATAGCCAATTGTAAAGACATTTTGAGCCTCATACCAAGGATCACCGTCATTATATTTAACACCTGAATCCTGAGCCAATCGGGGTGTTACCTCTATTAGAAGACCAAGATTTATGATATCTGGAGAACTTTTTATTTGCTGTTTTAGATAGTCAATATAATCCTGATCAATCAGTGTATCATATCTCAGGGCAAAAAAACTGGGAATCTGATATTTTTCAAACGCCTCAACCTGCATCTTTAAATTCTCTAAAGTCCCTATAGAACAACATTCTTTCCCTCTTATCTGATTAATAAAGATTATTTGGGGTTTTTCATTGGCAAAGGAAATTGAAGGAAAAAATATTTTATAGATATAAAAAAAAGATGTGATAAAAAAAACAATTCCTGTAAGAATTTTTTTTTCAAAAAAATTCATATTTTTTTAAGTTAATTTCCACAGACATTTTTTTCTAGCGGAAATTTTTTCATATCATAAGCATAAACTAAAGACATCGCATCATTTTCTGTTTTGCCTATATATAAAATACTATTGTTTTTTACATCTTCTATTAATTTTTCGTTAGTAATTAGAATGGCCCGGCCAGGCTTTTGCCTCTCTTCGCAAATGATTTTAATATAATCACTCCCGCCGCCGATTAGATGAATATTATCGAGTCTAACGGCGTGAATCCAACCTATGCCGTCAGGTTCTGAAAATTTAACATCTTTTTGGTATTTAACAGGCTCATATTGGGAAAAATATGCGTAATAGATAAGCGGTTCGGAAAAATTAGCATTCATATAAATTCTGGTATTTTTTTGATCAGCTATATACAACATCAGATTTCTTATGTAATTACCATAATGTATTTCTTGTTTTCTTACATCAATTGTTAAAAAATTTATTAAAAAAACAAGGCACCAAATAAAAGACCAAAAAATAAGATAAAAAAATATAAAAGGTTTTAGTATTTCCTCTGAATTTTTCTCTTAATAATTCAAATCCCCAAACAATCAAAATTAAAACAAAAGGAAAAAGCGGCGACAATCTCACTTTCTGGGGAAGACCGGCGATTGATGAGGGCATGGCTCCAAATAAAAGCCCGGCAAAAATTAACGGTTTTAATGTATCAATAAACTTATTTTTTTTGTGGGAAAAAAGCGCTATAAAACCCAGTAAATACAAAGGAATCGTAAAAAACGAAAATAGACCGAAATTCTCTACACCATATGAACCAGAGCTTCTTTCCCCTCCTACAAACAAATAATCAAGAGAAAAAGTTTTTAAATATCGGTCAAAAAGTATTCTCCCCAAGACTGTCGCTTTATTGCTATTTAAATAACACAGTAGTTTGGGAAGATCTTCGCGGCAAAAAGTCCTGCTTTCAATTATTTCCATAACCGGCCCCTTATCGGCCAATAATCCTATCTGGTAAAATCTGGCGTTTGTCGACTTGGAAAAAACGGTCAAGAAAAGAGGAAAGATGGTAATAAAAAAAACTCCAACTAAAATTATTAAATTTTTAGGCTTTAGTTTTTTATAAAAACCGTAAAAAAACAGGAAAAAAATAATAAGACCCGTTGTCATTCTATAGGCAATATATCCATACCATGACAGGCCGAAAAAAACCCCGGCTAAAATAGCGAATAAAATTTTATCTTCTCTCAAATATTTGATTGTAAAAGTCAGTCCTATTCCAAAAAATAAAAGACCCAGGTTTGATTCCAGAGCAAAACGGCTCAAAATAATTGTCCAAGGAGAAAAAGCAGTCAGGGCAGCAGCAAATAAACTCGTTGTAAATCCAAATCCTAAATTATTAAAGAGAAAAAAAACAACTAAAATAAGTAGCGTACCGGCCAGTACTGAAGGAAACCGGAGAGAAAAATTATTTGATCCGAATAATTTTATGAAAGGCAGTTGAGAATAAAAATAAGCCGGCGGTTTATAATCACCGAATGATTTAAAAAGTAAAGGATATCTGATTTTATGTTCGTCGAAACCAGTCTTAAAAACTGAGTAAGCATTATAACCCAAAGCCGCCTCATCTACCAATACTCCTGAAGGAACAGTATCAACTTTATATACTCTTAAAAAAAATCCTAAAACTATAATCAAAAATAAAAGAAGATATTTTTTCACAATGTTTATATTATACATATTTTAAACTGCTATAATAATCTTTGATGAGAAGGTTTCTTTTAATTCTGACTTTCATTTTTATTATATTTTTCCTTGGCCGTTCCCTTAATCCTTTTAACAATAAGATGTTTACTTTCCATGATGAAACTCAAGCGGCCCGAATTAACCAATTTGTTCTCAATTTAAATAATTTAAAAATTCCTCCCCGAATTGCCCCAGATTTTTCCTTTAAGCTGGGTTTTCCTGTTTTTAATTATTACGCTCCCTTTCCCTATTGGCTTACCTCCAGTTTCCACTTAGTTGGAATCAGTATTATTAATAGCCTGAAAATATCTTTTTTACTGGCAATCATTCTTTCTTTTATATCAATGTATCTATTTACTTCTCAATTTTTCGGTTTTTTTCCAAGTTTGCTTTCCGGAGCATTGTATGTTTCATCTCCTTGGCTTGCAGTTGAAATCTTTATTCGAGGTAATTTGGCTGAAACCTGGTTTATTGCTCTTTTACCTCTAGCTTTTTGGGCAGTTTACATAAATCAAAAAAATAAATCTAGGTGGTTTTTTGTTCTTACTTCACTTATTTTAGGATTTGTTTTCACTTCCCACAATGTCTTATCTATTGTCTTTATTCCTGCGATTTTGATCTTTATCTTATTATTAAAAAATAAAAACAGAAATTTATTGTCATTATTATTCGCTTTCTTGATTAATGCTTATTATTTTATCCCGGCTATTTTGGAAGTTGGAGCCACCAATGCCATTTTAATTGTCAAACACGCTCATTACTCTCAAAATCTATTATGTCTATGGCAGTTATGGACTACTCCATTTTGGGGTTATGGAGGATCGGGGCCAGGCTGTACTGACGATGGAATGTCGTTTATGCTTGGTAAACCTCAAATAATTCTCGGTTCGATTGGTTTGATATTTTTAATTATCAAGATTATTAAAGAAAGAAAAAACCGTCTGCCATTATTTTTTATAATTTTATTATTTTTTTCTTCTGTTTATTTTGTTACCTATCTTTCGCTGCCGATTTCCTTATTCTTTGAAAAATATCTTTTGTTCTTTCAATTTCCTTGGCGGTTGTTGGTTTTTTCTCTATTTGGAATGTCTTTTTTTATCGCCGCTTTAAATATTCCTAATAAATTTAAAAAATTAGAGATTTTTTTCGTTTTCTTATCTATTATGGTGATAGTCTACAACTCTAAATTTTTTATTAAGCATACGATGACCAATAAAAAATTCAATCAAGATTTTCTCTCATCTCTTTATATCAATAAAATGGTTTCCTACAAAATCGCCGAATATCTGCCAATTACTGTTAACTATAAAAAATGGCTCGAATTAGAACCGACAACAACAGGAAAAGAAAAAATTGAAGTTAACCTTATAGACAATCAGTTTATACATAGTCTTGATAAAGAGAAGATTAGTATTTTGTATGATCAACCTTTTTACAAAAAAGCTTCAACTTCATCAAGAAAAGTTCTTATCAATGTTTCTTATTCTCCTTACTGGGAAATAACCGTTAATAACCAAAAAATTATTCCAAAAAATCTTGATTATCTTGGAAGACCGATATTGGATATTAATAGCCCGTCTATTATTACAGTAAAATATGAACAAACAACGATAGAAAAAGTGGGAAATTTTGTTTCAATAATAACTTTTATAGGGTTAATTTTATTTGTTAAATTATTTTATGGATGACCTGAAAAAGAAAACGATCTTGTCTACCCTTAGTCTTTTTTTTCAAAGCGGCTACTCTGCTGCTTTAGGATTTATCGCCAACTTAGTACTGACAATTCTTTTAACGCCGAAAATATTTGGTATCTACTTCACCGTCTTGTCTTTAATCGCGATTCTCAATTATTTTTCAGATATCGGTTTAGCTGCCTCTCTTATCCAAAAAAAAGAGATCGACCGTAATGATGAAAGAACCGTCTTTACTGTCCAGCAACTTTTGATCATCACCTTGGTAATTATCGGTTTCACCTTAACTAAATCTATCCAAAATTTTTATCGTCTGCCTTCTCAAGGAATTTTGTTGTACCACGCCCTGCTTATTGGTTTTTTTCTTTCTTCATTAAAAACTCTACCCTCAATCATTTTGGAAAGGAAGATTCAATTTCAAAAAATCGTCCTTGTCCAAATCATTGAAAATACCTGTTTTTATCTAACCGTCATAATCTTGGCCATTCTCGGCTGGGGATTGAATAGTTTTTCTCTGGCAGTAATTATCAGATCGATTATCGGTGTCATCACTATCTATATCATTTCTCCTTGGAAACCAGGAGTCGCCTTCTCTTTTCCTTCTTTTAAGAAACTGGTCTCTTTTGGCCTGCCCTTTCAAACCACTAGTCTCTTGGCTCTAGTTAAAGATGATTTGATCACTCTCTATCTGGGTAAAGTGTTAGGTTTCCAATTCTTAGGCTATATCGGCTGGGCAAAAAAATGGGCTGAATCACCTATAAGAATTATAATGGACTCATTAAGCCGCGTCCTTTTTCCTCTTTTTTCCCGATTTCAAAATAATATAGACCAGTTAAAAAGAATGGTTGAAAAAGTTATTTATTACCAATCGGCAATCATTATCCCGACGACAGTCGGACTGGCTTTAATCATGGGAAAAATTGTTGACTTTATCCCTAAATATTATAAGTGGACGCCGGCCTTGCCGTTTTTTTATCTTTTTTGCTTATCGGCTCTTTTCTCTTCATATTCAACTCCGTTTATCAATCTTCTCAACGGTTTAGGGAAAGTAAAAATAACTTTTTCTTTTATGATCGCCTGGACGACGGCTACTTGGATCTTGACTCCTATTCTTACCTTTTTTTTTGGCAGCCTCGGTTTCCCAATTACTCTAGTGATACTTTCTTCATCATTTATTATTGTTGTTATTGTTACAAAAAAAACCGTCAATTTTTCTTTTGGAAAAAATGTCTATCAATTTTTAACCGCTTCCGTAGTAATGTCTGCGATAGTATTTCTGTTTTCTAGGCTTTCTATTTCATCCGGCCCTTCTTTACTTATAAGCATTGCAGGAGGTATAATTGCTTATTTATTAACGTTAAAATTAGTATTTAAAGTAGATTTGTTAAACGAGGTAAGAGTAATTTTTTCACTTTCGAGGGGACCACGAAATGGTGAGACTCTCGTGTGATAAAAATTACCTTACCGAGTTAAAAAATGGATATGGAAAATATTTCCGCAGTAATCGTCGTTAAAGACTGTCCGCCTTTTTTACTCAAAGTAATAGAATCAATTAATGACTTGGTTCACGAAATCATTATTGTCGATATCGGAATCTCTCCTCAATTAATCGAAACACTGAAAAAAAATAAAAAAATAAAAATAGTCACTCTTAAAGAAGCCGTCCCCTATGTTGAACTAATCCGTAATAAAACCAAAGACTTTGCCAAAAGCGACTATATATTTTTCTTGGACCCTGATGAAATCGTTACTCCTGGACTTAAAACTATCATTAAATCACGTCTTTTATCCTATGATTACTTTAAAATTCCCAGAAAAAATATCATTTTAGGCCGCTGGATAAAACATAGCCGCTGGTGGCCTGATTATCAGATCCGTCTCTTTAAAAAAAATAAAGTTGTCTGGCCAAAAATAATCCATCGTCAGCCGAAGGCAATAGGCCGTGGTCTTGAAATAGATGCCAAAGAAGAATTTGCCTTGATTCACCATAATTACCGGGATCTAGATGAATATTTTGATAAGACTAAACGCTATGCCAAATACGAAGCCAGAGAACTTTATGAAGAAAAAAGAATTTTTACTTTTTCCGATACTGTGAAAAAATCACTTAACGAATTTATCAGTCGTTATTTTGCCGCTCAAGGCTATAAAGATGGCGTCCAAGGATTTATTCTTGCTGTCTTACAGTTATTTTATTATTTTCTAGTCTATTTTTATTATCTTGAAATGAAAAAATTTAAAACTGATGAAAAAGTTGACGAAACAGAATTCTTTAAAACCGGACTAAAAGAAGTTCTCCATTGGAAAAAGAATAAAACAATAAAAGAAAGATTAATAAAAAAACTGTTATAAAACCTTAGTCATTTCGACCCTGAGCGAAGTCGAAGGGGAGAAATCTAGCGAAGCGTAATTTACGTCCCGACTCAGTCGGGACTAGATCCCTCACTTCGTTCGGGATGACAAATACTTAACTTATGATCGGACTGGTAACCGTAAACTACAATCAGTATCAACTCACCCAAGAATTCCTTGACTCTTTATCTTCTGTAAAAAACGCTAAAAAAATAACTGTTTTTATCGCCGATGTTTCCAGTAAAAAAAAGGGCCTTGAGATTGAAAAGTATCCAATGAGGGTGATTATTAAAAATCTACCTAATCGAGGTTATGCTTTTGGCATCAACCAAGGCGTTAAATATTTTTTGAGTCATAAGGTTAATAAATTCTGCGCTATTAACAATGATATTTATTTTGATAAAAACTTTGTTGCTACTGCAGAAAAGGCATTCAAAAAAAGTGATATTTTCGGAGGGAAAATTTATTATGCTCCGGGATATGAATATTACAAGAAATATAAAAAATCCGTCATTGGTAAAGTCCTTTGGTATGCTGGTGGAGTCAATGATTGGAAAAATGTTGTCACTGTCCATCAAGGAGTTGACGAAGTCGATCATGGCCAATACGAGAAAAGCGAAGAAACTGATTTTATCACCGGTTGCATGCTTTTTTTCAACAAAAAAATTATCGATAAAATCGGATTTTGGAATGAAGCATACTTTCTATATTATGAAGACTCTGATTTTTGCGAAAGAGCCAAAAGAGCCGGATTTAAACTTTTTTATCAACCGAGAATTATAATTTATCACAAAAACGCTCAATCAACCGGAGGCAGCGGTTCTCCGCTTCACCTAAAATACCAGCGAAAAAATCGGTTAATCTTTGGCCTCAAGTATGCCCCATTTAAAACTAAACTTCATTTGATAAAAAATTTCTTTTTCGAAAGAAGATAAATAACTAGATAAACTAAATTTATTATGAAAAAGACGATGATCACGTTGTGCTTGAACATAACTTTATAGGAAGTCGTCCAATAAAGCACCCTTGCCCAACCGCCGAATCTTACATAAGGATAATAAGACATCAATAACCCAAAGAAAAAAATATTGAAGCGGAAAATCAAATCTTCATAAAAAGGAATTAATCCAAATAGCATGATAAAATACCAAGGTTGAATTTCTGTTCTAGTAATTAAGAAAACTAATCCAGCAATAATCAATAATGATGTCAATAGTTTATAATTTTTGAATTTTGTTAAAAAAAATAGAAAAGGTAATGTCAGGTATTTAACACCTATTGATAAAATAAAATAAGCGGTTGATAAAGCTTTTCTTTTTTTTAGTAAAAAATAAATTCCAACTATAGATAAAGAAATACCTATTAAATCGTTGTGACCATTGATTAAGCCTTCAACCAGTATTAAAGGGTTGGTAGCAAACATAATCGCCCACTTTCTATTTAATTTTTCCAATAATTTAATCGCTATGAGATAAAAGGCAACTATCACTATTTTAAACAGGAAAAAAGTGGGGGCGAATTTGGCAAAGCCGAGAAATGACGGAATAGCCGAAATCAAAAGAAAAACCGGGCCGTATGGATAATTATTGCCTGTCCACTGAGTAAAACGAAGCCAAGGATCAAGATAAAAATCTCCGGCCAAATAAGTATAAGGATTATGATGGTATAGAGTTAAAATTCTCGTATAGAAAAGATAGCTGAAAAAATCGTGAGATAAAAACGGATAGGAAAAAACCAATATCAACCCAATAATAAAAGCAATTTTAAAAGGACTAAAGGTTAACTTCTTATATTTTGTAACAAAAATGTAGTTGAATATGAAAAGCAGGATAATAATCGATAAATAAACCCACCATGAGTTCTGCCTTTGGTTATAACCGAAATCAACCATAACATTGCGGAAACTCGTCCAAAGAGGATGGTTAAAAAAAGTAATATTTGGATCAACCAACGCATATGAATAGATCGATAAGATAAGAATTAAAAAAAAATACAAACCCAATAAAAGCATATTAAATTATTATATAATTTTAAAAAATATGAAGTGGTTAAAATTATGCATCCTATTTTCAGTCTTTTTTATTTTTTTCTATCTTAGATTAATACCTATTATTAACCAAACTGTCCCTTACACGTATGACCAAGGGCGTGATTTTTTAAAGGCTGAAGAAATTATCCGGGATAAAAATCTCACCTTTATCGGACCAACCACGGGTATTATGGGCGTTCATCACGGCGCCTGGTGGTATTATTTTCTTGCTTTGCTTTATTTGGTTTTTGCCGGTTGGCCGGTCGGTTTCTATATCGGATTGTTTGTTCTTTCAACAACCACTTTATTCTTGTTCTTCTTTTTTATTAAAAAAGAATTAGGTTATCAATCTTCCTGGCTATTTTTTTTGACTATTACCGCCGGAAGTTTCTTCATCAAGTTGGGCTTTTTTGCCAGCAACAACACTTTAAGCCCTTTGTTTGTATTATTGTTAATTTATTCTATATATCTATTCTTTAAAACACAGTCGGCCAAATATCTGTTCTTCATATCTCTTGCCTTAGGATTTAGTTTTGAATTCGAGGTAGCTTCAGGAATATTTATAATAACGTCATTTTTTATTACCTCGTTATTTTTTAAATTATTCAGAAAAAGTTACTTAAATTTAAGAAAACTTGTTTGTTTTATTTCGGGATTTATCATCCCTATTTTTCCAAGGTTATTATTTGAATTGAAAAATAATTTTATCCAGACAAAGGCTTTTATCAGTTTTTACTCTCATCCAACATTTACTAATCAACTGTCTTTTATTTCCACTTTAGCAGAAAGGGCTCAATTATTTCTTAAGTATTATCTTCAGTTAATCCCACAAGAAAATTTCTACCTTGGCCTATTAGTTTTTTTATTTTTTATTTATTTGCTTATTATAAGGATAAAAAATATGAAGAGAGGCCGAACGAATCCTCTTTTATTCTTCTTCTTATTAATATTGGTAATTTTTCTGGTAAGTCTTGTCAGTAGAAATAATTTTTTCTGGGATTATTATCTTGACGGCGTTCAATTTATTATTTTATTTATTTTTATTTTAATTTTTAATTTAAACAGCCAATTAAAATTAGCAAAAAATATATTACTGGGAGTATTTTTCTTTGCAGTATTAATTTCTTTTTCAAAAAATCTATCTGGTAAAAATATTCCCTTGGTTGGTCTTAGGGCAGATAATAAAATCGTCAGCTACTTTGTAGAAAAAACCAGTAATCGATATTTTTGCTTGCGAATCTATACACCACCGGTTATTCCTTACACATATTATTATCTGTTTTCTTATTATGCCCGTCACCAAAAAATAAAGTATCCAAGGCAGGAATTTACTAACAGTCAGTGCTATTTTATCTTCGACAAAGAGCCTTATTCTTTTAGAGTTGAAAAATGGAGAAAGGATAATATTCCCGAAAAGTCCAGATTAATTGAAAAAAAAATTATAGATAACGGCAGTTCAATTGAACTATGGAAATTAACGGAAAGTTAAATCTTGAACTAAATTAGGATCCGAAGGAATCTGCATCTCTTTCTGACTTAAAAGGTATTTTTCTACGATCATACCATTTGAATATCTGAATACTTTATCAGGATTCCTATTGATTTTTACCTGATTAATTTTCCACCAATCGCCATTTAAATACTTTTTATCTTCAGGCGGCGGAGCAATAATTAAATACGTCAGCTGTTCCTTTTTATATGGATGACTTATCGTTTGTTTAAACATTTTCTGAATGTAATGGATCGAATATTTTTCCGAATATCCTAATAAGTCGGAAGAATAAACATAATAACCAAAGTCATTCCCTTTAGCGTCTTGATAGATTTTTTTTGCTAAATCAGCATAAAATTTCCAGCCGGTACCAGCGGATTTAATAGATTGTATACCAAAAATGAAATTAATAATAAAAATGTATAGAAAAACTATTATAAATATTTTTTTGTTAATCAGGTTAAAAAGCGAAGAGAAAATAATTAATGTCAATGGCAAAAATGGCAAATAATGATGATTCCAAATATTTCCTTTGAAGAACAGCGCAATAATCCAGAAGCCAAAATAGAAAAAGAAATATAAAAAATATGTGTTTCTGTGTTTGAATTTTTTATCTTTAAGATTGTAAATAAGTATTCCAAATAAAATTGTTATTGGAAGATTTAATAAAAAATTCTGCGGAATCATATTTATTCCGTCAAACAGCAGTCCTCTAGCTCTTTGTATTACTATATTTAATAGGTTCAAGCTTCCAACATTTTGCTTTGTCGTTATATAGCTAATAATTGATCTCGTTTGCAGAAAATCATGCCTTAATTCAAATAAAAAATAAGTCGATAAAGGAATTAAAAGAATAAAATAAGCGAAAATATGAGTAATTTTTTTCTTTTTGATAAAAAACGGTATTAAATATATTGTTAATAAAATAAGTATCGGTAAACCAAAGGCGATCTGGAATTGAATAATTAAACCTAATATAAATAACAAGCAAATCAAATAAAAAAATCTAGCCGACTTTAAATATGTCACTAATAAATAAAAAAATGCCGGAAAAAGTAAAACCGCACCAAAAGGATTAATTAAGGCCTTAATATAAGATATGGAAAAGACTGAAAGTAAAAATGAAGCTAATAAACCTACTTCTTCATTAAATATTTTTTTTCCGAGAAGATAGGTTAAATAAATTGAAATCACTGATAAGAAAACCCAAAAACATCCTACAATAACTGGGTTACCTTTTCCTAAAATAAAGATCGGAAGGTTTACATAAAACCATAAAGGTCCGTGAAAAACACCTGGAATCCCTCCTGATCTTGGCCCCAATAAAGTAGGTTTATGAGTCTTAACAATATCTTCCAAGACCAAAAAATCCCTGGCGATGTCAGTATGAAATACTAAATCCCTATTTAAAACATACCAGGAGCTTAAAAAAACATTAAAAAAAATAGCTAATACAATAATCCATTTATATTTTTTAAAAAAACTAGTCATATAATATTTATTAATTGACTTTTTTATCCTCAACCCAAATATGCCATAGGTAGGCCTTTATTTGCCCTTCATCAAATGGTATTTTGTTATTTTGTTTTATTCTTTCCCTTACCTCTTCTTTTTGTTTGATTAAACCATTGGTCGCATTCCAGAGGTTTTTCGTCTGGAAATAAGTAAAGATAAAGCAGAATATTATCAATATATATGCTAATGGTTTAAATTTTGTCTTAAATAATCTTTTTAACAAATAAACCAAAATGTAGATAACCAATACTGAATTCATCAGCATATAGTATTCCGACGTTGTCCCACCATAAAAGGAGTAGCCAAAAGCAGGAACAATAAACCATAAAGAGATTAAATATCCGAGAGTTTTCTCTTTTTTATTTTTTTCAAAAAGTATCGTTATCCAGTATATTGCCGGGATAACAAATTTCAAAAGTCCATATGTTTTTGGTAAAGACAGAATTGTCTGAAATTGAATAAAAGCATCATTGATTCGGTATAAAAAAAACCGAAAATGGAATCCTTTAATCAAATAGTCTTTTAAAAAATTATTAAACAAATTAAGATTATTACTTTTTGATTGAAGATCATAAAATACATTAGGTATAAACCAAACTAAAAATAATGGTAAACTGGCTAAACTATAAATAAAAATCTTTCTTTTGTTTTTAACTAATATTAATGAAAGTAAAATAATCAAAGGTAAAAAAACTACGGAAAAATGCAGATGAAAAAATAATCCTGTTAGAAAACTGGCAACAAATATCCATTTATATTTTTTTTCATAAACGATTTTATATATGCTGTAAAAAATTATGATCGATACGCCCGGTATCGGAGATATATTCCAGGGAGTGCGATTAATATCAATCAAATACCTATTGGTTGCATATACCAAGGTAACAAATAAGGCAGTATTTTTTTCAAATATCTTTTTGGTGACGATAAAAATTGCGAAAAAATTGAATATGTTGACAATAAAATTCAAGTAATTTGCAGCAACAGGATCAAGTCCAGTTAAATAGTAAAAAGGAACAAACAGATAATACCATAAAGGACCAAGATGAAAATGTCCGATACCTGTTCGTGGACCATTTAGAACTACCTGCCCCTTAATAATATCTCTGACTTTCCATGCATCTCTTGCCTGATCCCAACCGAAATTCTGGACATATCCGATTTTATAAAATCTTAAAAACATTCCAAGAGAAAGTATCAATAAAAAAATAAATAAAATTTTATGCTTGTTGAAAAATTTAATCATTCTTTTTGATTATTGAAAGAAAACTATTACTATCAAGCACTTTATATTTTAATCCCGCGTTATCTAATTCTCTCAATGTATAGTTTCGGGTGATTAAAACAAATTCTCCCTGTTGGTTTTCAAAAAATGGAACCGCTTTTTTATTGGGGTCAGGTAAATCTATTAATGAATAAATATGTTTTCCGGAATAGAAAATCGCCACGGGATAAAAGTTATCATCAAGATAAATTTGTACATTATACTTAGCCGCTTTTTTTGATATATCAACGTCGTCAGGAACGAAATGCGAAGTCGGATAGACCTCTTTATAGAAGTTTCTTATCTGCCAGCTCGAAATAAAAATAAAAAATAAAACATAAAAGACATTGGCCAACCAATCAAGTTTTTTCAATCTGGTAATTTTAATAAAAAATTCCTTCCCCCAAAAGACTCCGCCGGCGATGATAAGAGACAATGGCAGATAGACCGGAATCAGATGCCAGATGTGGGTTTCGTTAGTCGTCAGAAATGGGTAGAGAACAATAGCGTTCCAGATTAAAATTAAAAGAAAATTCTTTTTGATAAATCGCAAAGTAATTATGATTAAACCCAGGGCCGCCAACCAGATGTAGTACCATTTTCTTACCCCCATGTGAAGATAAAATAGAGGTAAAAATGTCTCGATATGAAAATAAGACAAAAAGGTTTTATTTCTCATTCCGACGGCTATGAAATGCTCTCTATAAAAAGATTCAAAGCTCGTCAACTGAACATAGTACCAGGGAACGAGCAGTATCAAGAAAGCCAAGACGCCTATTGCAGAGAGGGTTAAATTTTTCTTGCTTTTGAAAACCTGATTAAGGTTATTAAATAAAATTAAGATTCCGGCAGACGCACCAACTAAAGTCTTTGACAAGAGAAGTGCGGCAAAAGCAATCATCGTCGGAATAAACCATTTAAAATTTTCTTTTGACTTAAGACTAAAAAAAACCGTCAACAAGTAGAAAAAAATAAAAATAGAGTCCAAATCACCAGACCGGGTCCTGATCAGATACCACACTGAGGTACCAATAATTAAAGACGAAGCAAAACCAACCAAATTACTTTTGAATAATCTTTTACCTAGGAAATAAATAAGTATTATTGCTCCAACTCCAAGGATTGCTGAAGGAAATCTAACCGCAAATTCATTGTTCCCTAAAATTTTTATTGACAAAGCTATTAAGATAAAACCCAATGGCGGGTGATGATAATATATTTTTCCGTTCCAGTCCATTTTCATAAAGTTACCGGTAGCAGCAATGTTTTTCGCAATCGATCCATACCAAGCCTCGTCCCAGTTGACTAAAGTTAACCAATTGATGCGGAAAAAGATCAGAAAGCTGAAAAGTGGTATTAAAATCAACAAAGGCCAGTGTTTTTTAAGAAGATTCATTGGCTTATATTATATAATAAAGACATTGTTATGAATAATATTACCGTCGTTATCCATACCTACAACGAGGAAAAAAATATTGAAGACTGTATCAAATCCGCTTGGCTTCTTATAAAAAATGTTCTTGTTATCGATATGGAAAGTGAAGATAAAACTACCACGATTGTAAAAAATTTACAAATACTAATTTACAATTTTCCAAAATCAAGTTACGTCGAACCAGCCCGAGAATTTGGCATAAAACAGGTTAAAACCGATTGGGTTTTAATTCTCGACGCCGACGAAAGAATATCGAAAGAATTAGCAGAAGAAATCTTAAATGTCATTGCGAGCGAAGCGAAGCAATCTCAATCAAAGCAAGAGATTGCTTCGTCGCCTTCAGCTCCTCGCAATGACAATGTTACCCATTTTAAAATTCCTCGAAAGAATATTTTCGGCCAAATAAAATGGCTTAAACACGGCGGCTGGTGGCCTGATTACCAAATAAGACTGATTAATAAAAAATATTTTGTCAATTGGCCAAAAAGAATTCATTCAACACCCAAAATAAAAGGAGGTCTTGGTTGCTTAAAAAATCATCTAATACATTATTTTCACGGTAACCTGGAAAAAATGGTAGAGAAAACAGTTGTCTTTGAAGATATTGAGTCTGATCTTTTATATAAAGCTGGAAAAACTGCTAATACCCCAACATTTTTGAGAAAATACTTTGCTGAATTTTATCGAAGAATGTTTAAAGATTTAGGTTTTTTAGACGGAACAATAGGAATTATAGAATCGATCTATCAAGCCTTTTCCAAAACCATTACCTATTTATTTTTATATGAAAAAAATTCTAAGAGTAGGACTTTATAACCCGTTTCTTGATACTTTAGGTGGAGGCGAAAAACATATTCTATCAATTATAGACGTTCTCGGCGAACAAGGAGCCGAAATAACTATATTTTGGGATAAAGACTTAACTAAACAAATGGAAAATCGCTTCTCATTACAATGTTTTAAAACATTAAAATGGTCGCCTATTAAAAATGTTTCCTCTTCTTTAAGGACTTTATCGACTTTAAAGACTTTTGACTACTTTTTCTATGTTACCGACGGCAGTTATTTTTTTTCTTCTGCTAAAAAAAACTTCGTTTTCTGCATGGTTCCTGATAAAAAGCTTTACAATTTGAATTTTTTTAACCGTTTAAAACTATGGAATTATAAATTTATCAGTAACTCGCCTTATACGACAAAATCGTTAACTAAATGGGGTATAAATCCAATCACTATTCCTCCATATATCGACAATAAATTGTTTACCGACAACCAAAACAAAAAAGAAAAAGTTATTTTATCGGTAGGAAGATTTTTCCCTCACCTTCACAGCAAAAACCAAGAAAAAATTATTCAGACTTTTAAACTTTTAAAACTTTCAAACTCTTTTTTTAAAGACTATAAATTAATTTTGGCAGGCGGATTGAAAAAAGAAGATAAAAATTACTTCAATCAATTAAAGTCGATTACGAAAGATTCATCAATTTTATTCAAGCCAAATGTTTCTCTTGACGAACTTTATAAACTTTATGAACTTTCAACTTATTTCTGGCACTTCACCGGTTATGGCGTTGATGAAGAAACCCATCCTGAGCAGGTAGAACACTTCGGTATTGCCCCGCTTGAAGCAATCGCATCGGGTTGTATAATTTTTTGCCACAACTCCGGCGGGCCCAGAGAAATTATCAATAACAACGAAACCGGATTTTTGTTTAATACGGAAAAAGAATTAATAAATAAAATGGAAATTTTAGAAAAAGATAAAAACTTGAAAGCAAGAATTATCACGATCGGTGCAAAGTTTGTCAAAAAAAATTATAATTATGAAGCTTTTACAAAAAAAGTTTTAGGACTGACTTAATAAGGTCAGACCTTATAATGTATGTCCCATCCTGTTTCCATCATTATTCCCGTCTATAAAAACACCGGGATGTTTTATAAATATCTCGAGATTAATAAAAAATTCTTTAATGGTTGCGAAGTGATAGTAATGAACGATTTCCCCCTTGAAAATATTACCAGAACGGTTAAAAAAATTTATCCAGAGACAATTGTTATCAACAATAAAAAAAATTTAGGTTTTACCGGTAACGTCAATAAAGGAGTCCTAAAGGCTAAAAGAAACTATGTTTTTTTAATTAATTCCGACGTGGTTTTAAAAGACAGTTCTTTTTTAAAAGCTTTGGAATATTTTAAAAAAGACAGAAAACTTTTTGCTGTCGGTTTTTCCCAAATCGAAAAAGGCGGCAAAATCGTTGGGTCTAACCGCGGTTATTTCCAGAATGGTCTTATCAATCATTCCCATCTATCATCTAATATCTATCATCTAACGTCTAATTTCTGGGCTGAAGGCGGCGCTTCAATTTTTAAAAGAAGATTATTCATTGACCTTGGACTCTTGGACAATCTCTATAATCCTTTTTACTGGGAAGATATTGATCTGTCGTATCGGGCCTGGAAAGCCGGTTATAAAGTCGCCTTCACTCTGGAAGTAATGGTGGAACATCATCATGAATCAACCATAGGTAAATATTTTGACCAAAAACAGATATTAAAAACGGCATTTCGTAATCAGTTGATTTTTCAATGGAAAAACTTAACCGACAAAGATTTAATAATTAAACATTTATTGAACTTACCTAGATTTGTTTTTACACCAGGATTTTTTGAAGCGGCAGTTAAACTACCAACGATTTTAAAAACAAGAAAAAAAACAGTAAAATTGTTTGTGAAAACGGACAGAGAGATTTTAAATTTATTTTCCTAATTGTCATTCCGACCAAGCGACTGAAAGGAGCGCGTGGAGGAATCTTGAAAAGATCCCTCGACTCGTTCCGACATTCGTCGGGACTCGCTCGGGATGACAGAAAGAAACCTATGAAAAAGTACTCACTAATTATTTTAGTTTTCTTAATCAGCTCATTATCTATCAGCTTATTTTTATATAAATTAACCTCCTCTCCTCCCTGTCTTAACGCCGATGAGGCGGCTAATGCTTACGACGCTTACTCAATCTTAAAAACCGGGAAAGACCAATATGGAAATTTTATGCCTTTAAGATTCAAGTCTTTTGGAGATTATAAGCTTCCTCTATTAACTTATATTGCCATTCCTTTCATAAAAATATTCGGACTGAACAAATTTGGAATCAGAATGGTAAATTTTCCTTTTGTTTTCTTTTTTCCAATTGTAATCTATTTATTAACAAAAGAGCTATTTAACAAAAAATTAATTAGTCTTCTAGCGGCTTTTTTGATTGCCTTTGCTCCAGGTCTACAACTCCTCGGCCGCCAAGCTCATGAAGGATATATGACCGCGTTTTTTTTGACTTTATCTTTTTATTTATTTCTTAAATTTTTGAAAAAACAAAACGTTTCTAACTACTTGCTACTAACTACTAGCTACTTATTCATGCTTTTTGGCTACCACTCTTCTCGCCTTTGGGCTGGTTTTTTCTTACTAGTTTTTATTTATTTTATTAATAAAGCGAAAATAAAATGGTTTTATATCTTAGGATTAATAGCGGCGGTTTTGATTTTTGGCATTACTGATTTAGTCAACAATCCCTCAAGAATTCAAAATCTTTTATTCTTTAATAATATTGGCTTTTCGTTGAAGATTAATGAATTGAGAAACGAAGGAGGCAGTCGCCTTCTGTACAACAAACTGACTGTTGGCGTAAAAGATATTACCTCAGAATACTTGCGTTATTTTTCGCCCCAATTTTTAGTTGCGTTAGGTGATGAAAATTTCCGTTTCGGATTTCCCGGAGTATCTCCGATTACACCTGTTGAATACATTTTTATGTTTGTCGGCCTATATTATCTTTTTAAGAACAAAGAAAAATGGCGCTTCTTAATTTTGGCAATGCTGTTATTTTCACCTATTTCTGCTTCTTTATCCTGGGCTGGTTTATCAATTACCCGTTCTATTTTTATTTTTATTCCGGCTTTAATAATTTCTTCTTATGGTATGGTTAATATTTTAAATAAAAAAAACTTAGTTTTATACTTACTACTAGCTACCAGCTACTTACTACTGCTTTTTTATTCTTGGGATTTTTATTTAAACCATTATCCAAAAAAAGCTAATGTTATTCGTTCTTGGCAATGCGGCTATAAAGAATTAACCTCTTATGTGGTAAAAAACTATAATATCTTTGACCGTTTCTACATCACAAGAAAAAACGGCCAGCCTTATATTTTCTTTCTTTTTTATCTCAACTATCCACCCGGTCTCTATCAACAGGTTTCCAAATTATCTCCTTCTGACGAATACGGTTTTGGCCAGATCGAAAGCTTTGACAAATTTACCTTTAGTCTGAGTTATAAAAATACAGAAAAACATATTGTCGTAATTGGTTTTCCCGATGACTTTTTAGACAAAAACGATTCTTATTTAAAGAAGATAAAAGTTGGACCCGAGGAAATTTTTTTTATTAAAGAAAGGTAAGGGCAATCACTACATTATAAAAAGTGTGAATAAGAATCGGGATGACCAGACTCTTTTTCTGAAGAAAAATTAATCCATTAACCATGCTCAAAAGCATATCAGTCGCCATAAATAAAATAAGCATCTGACCAGTAATTTTTGTGTTGGTGAACAAAATTGGAACATGGAGAAAGAAAAAAAGAATACTGGCAAAAAAAGTTGCTGACAAAACATTTTTTGACTCTTCATAAAGTTTCCTCAAAACAAACCCGCGAGAGAGAATCTCTTCGGTAATGCCAGTAGCTAAAGAGATTATCAAAATATAGGCAAGAGCAGAAAAAGATGGTGTCTTTTGAAAAAAAATCAGTTTCCCTAATCGATAATAACTGGCTGAAATGCCCGTCAGATAAAAAGCCAAACCTATCCCTAAACCGTAAAAAAAGTCATTGATTAATTCCCGCAATTTAAATCGAAGATATAAATATTCACTAATTTTTTTGTTATCAATTTTTTTTATGTAGTAAAAAACCGGTAAAACAAAGACCAATGGTTTGGCAATAAATTCGTCAAACCATAAAGGCATTTTTAGATAACTTCGGTAAAAAGCCCAGACAATCAAAATCACCGCCCAGAGATTTAACGCCTTCTGTGTTGGTGTCACTTTTTCTTTCATATTTTCAGATCCCTCCACTTCGGTCGGGATGACAATATAAAAATGTCCTCCCTCCTCTTTTCGATCAGCGTAACAGTAACACAATATTTGTCATTCCGAGCGAGTGAAACGAGTCGAGGAATCTTTATAAATTTACATCTTTTACGATCATAAATCAAGAGAAAGATCCCTCGACTCGGTCGTTTCACTCCCTCGCTCGGGATGACAAATTATTGGTTACGTTCGCTTCGGTCGAAATGACACGCCAATCTCCTGTCATTCCGATGAAGTCCAAACATTGGTGTCATTCCGAGCGAGTGAAACGAGTCGAGGAATCTTACCAGTCTTCACTTAAGTCTTTAAAATCAAGATTAACTCTTTTAATTAACCATTCTTTCTTTTTTCTATTCCAATTTTTTAATTGTTTTTCTCTCGCTATTGCTTGTTTAACGTCTTTATACTCTTCAAAGTAAACTAATTTTTTACATTTATATTTTTTAGAGAAGCCTTCTACTAATTCTTGTTTATGTTCAAAAACTCTTCTTTGAAGATTATTGGTAACACCAATGTATAAAATTCCGGAAAAACTGGACATGATGTAGATGTAATAAGAAGAAGTCATTGATAAAAGTATAACACTAGGTTAAGATCCCTCGACTCGGTCGTTTCACTCCCTCGCTCGGGATGACAAATTATTGGTTACGTTCGCTTCGGTCGAAATGACACGCCAATCTCCTGTCATTCCGAGTGAGTCATAAAGTGACGAATCGAGGAATCTAAAAAAGATTATTTAAAAAAATCTATTAATATTGGATTTACCTTTTCGGGAAATTCATAAGGTGAGGCATGTCCAGCTCCATCAATTCCGTAAAATTTTATATTAGGAATATTGTCAATAACTTTTTCATGCAGTTTATATGGCATTGCTTTATCTTTTTTCCCCCATATTAATAATGTTCTTATATTTTTCTTTCCGAGTTCTTTATATTCATTTTCTGAATTAAATAACGTTCCATCTCTAAAAGTTGATAATAACGAATGTTTAAAACCTGGGTCTTTTAATTGGGGGATATATTTTTTGAAATATTCTGGAAAATTTTTAGGATGACAAAGGTCTATTTTTATACCAGAAGTTAATATTTTATTACCAAACAAACTCATTATCATTTCTCCAACTCCTGGCAATTTTATTGCATTCAATGCGATCGGTACAACTGTAGGCATACCTGCTGGACTTATAAAACAAATTCTCCTGATCAACTTTGAATGACGATTAGCAAAAAATGCAGCAATTATTGCCCCCATGGAAAACCCAATAAAATCTATTTGAGAGTTAATTTTTAATGCGCTAAGTAAATTTTTTAGTTGTTTGTAATAAAAATCTTTTGAATATTCTGTTATCGGTTTATCAGATAAACCTCGTCCGTAAATATCGTATCGTAAAACACGAAATCCGGATTTAACTAAAAAATTAAATGTATGATCTAAATTATAATAAGGGACTGAAAATCCATGTATTAATACAACTGTTTGAGCATTTTTGGGACCCAGCAATTCATAATGAGTCATTAATCCATCTGGTAGTTGAATAAATTTTTCTGCTGATATTAATGATCTTTTACTCATGATAATAGAAATAATTCTATCATTTTTTAAGAAAGATCCCTCCACTCGCTTCGCTCAGTCGGGATGACAATGGAGGCTTATGTCATTCCGATGAAGTCCAAACATTGGTGTCATTCCGAGTCCCGACTAAGTCGGGATCGAGGAATCTTATTCCAGAAAATCTTTTAGTTTGCGGGCGCGGGTTGGGTGTTTTAGTTTTCTAATTGCCTTGGCCTCGATCTGACGGATTCTCTCTCGTGTCACTCTAAATTCGCGACCGACTTCCTCCAAAGTTTTAGACTTGCCGTCCTCCAAACCAAATCTCATCATTAATACTTTTTTTTCTCTTGGCGACAAAGTGTCTAAGACTTTATTGAGGGCGTCTTTGAGTAACTCACGGGAAACTTTATCATAAAGAGTTGGCTGGTTGACGTCGGCGACAAACTGTTCGAGGGTTGCTTCTTTGTCGTCTCCAACCGGAGTCGACAGAGACCGCGGCTGCTGTGAGATTTTCATCAGATTCTCAATTTCGTCGGTAGACATTTGCATCTCGCAGGCAATCTCTTTTACCGTTGGTTCTCTTCCTAATTTTTGAACTAATCTCCTTTGTGTTTTATAAAAACGGTTTATATGGTCGACCATGTGTACTGGAATCCTGATAGTTCGGGATTGATCGGCGATGGCGCGGGTAATTGCCTGTCTGATCCACCAGGTCGCATAAGTAGAGAACTTAAAACCGCGTCTCCAGTCATATTTTTCTACACCGCGGATCAGCCCCTTATTGCCTTCTTGTATTAAATCAAGGAACGATAGTCTCCTGCCGAGATATTTCTTAGCTATAGAAACAACCAATCTTAAATTGGCCTTAGTCAACTTGTCTTTTGCTTTTTTATCGCCTTTTTCGTATTTTTTTGCCAGAGAAATCTCTTCGTCAAAAGAAAGTAGAGGGGTTTTTCCAATTTCCTTAAGATACATCTTTATAGGATCTAATGACTCGCCGTGCTTTAAAACTACCAGTTGCTCTAGTTCTTTTTCTATTTCTTCGACTGATTTCCTCGCTTCGACTTCTTCTCTTGTTGATACTGTTTCAAAAATATCGATGCCTTTTTTTAGAGCCTCGTTAAAAAACTCGTCTATTTTTTCTATGTGTTTTTCCGGATCAGGATAAACCAAAAGAATATCATCTTGAACTAAGAAACCATCTTCTTTACCTTGATTAAGTAATTCTTTTAAAGTTCTGGGAAACCGGTGTTTCATCATAATAATGATTCTACTAGGAAATTAGCTTTTTTTCTATCTCTTTTAGGTTATTACTTAAAGACAATAACTCGTTTTTTCGCTTTTCCGATTCTTCCTTTTCAGCTAGAATTTTTTTAATCTCTCTTTTCAGATAATATCTTTTAATCTCTATGGCAAGCTTCGAAATATTTTCCGAACTGAGATTGTGTTCTGATGAAGAAAAAAGATAGAGTTCGTCAAATATTTGTCTCAACTCAGGGGAAAGTTTAGCAACAAAGCGGTTAAGGTCGAATCGTTTTTGTCCGTTATTGTCTAAAAAAAATTTGGCGACTTTTTGGTGGCTTGGCAGTAAAAAATTATCCCAGCTGATAATAGAAAAAATTTTGCCGGCGGCTATAGATGGATCTTCTTCTTGGAAAATATAACTCAACAGATATCTCTCTATAATTACTTCTCTTTCTTCTTTTGATTTTGGCTGAAAACTTGGCTTGAAAGAAACTAGTTGCTTTCTTTTTCTTCTGATTCTCGACATTATTGTCTCGATGCTTACCTCGCTGACTCCTAATATAGAAGAGATTTTTTTTACATAATGAGATCTGACAATCGGATTAGTTATTCTTTCAATAAATGGAATCACTTCTTCGCCAATCTTTTTTTTGTCAAACGAGGTATCTTCAGAGTATTTTTTTTGAGCCACCTTAATCAAAAAATCATATATGGGAATTGGTCTACTAATGGCCTTTTTAAAAGCCTGTAGATCTGTTCTGACAGCCTCATCCGGATCTTTACCTATTGGTAATTTAACTATTCTTACTTCGAGATCCAATTTCTCTGCTTCTTCAATTCCTCTTCGGGTCGACTCCTCTCCAGCTATATCGGCATCCAGTGCCAAAGTAATCTTGTCAGTATATCTTTTTAAAAGCATTAATTGCTCATTCGTCAACGCCGTCCCTTTAACGGCGACAAAATTGATAAAACCATTTTGATAAGGTGAAATCACATCAAACTCTCCCTCAACTATATAGACGTTTTTTTCTTTTTTTATCGTTTCTTTAGCCAAGTTAATTCCAAAAAGGGTTTCTCTCTTATGATAGATCGGAGTTTCCGGAGTATTAATATATTTGGCTTGTTTGTCTTTTTCGTCAAGACTACGGCCGGAAAAACCAATCACATAATCACGGCTGTCTTTAATAGGAAACATCAATCTGCCCCGAAACCGGTCATAATAACTGCCTCTTTCGCTTTTTACCAAAAGTCCGTTTTCATAGACCTCTTTTTCTTCAAATTTTTTCTTTTTCAAAAATAAGCGTAACGAGTCCCAGCTTGAAGGCGCGTAACCTAGTTGAAATTTTTTTATTGTGGCTGGTTTTATATCTCGATTTTTAAGATATGCCATTCCTTTTTCTCCAAATTTAGTTTTGTTAAGAAGATATTCAAAAAACTCTACCGCAAATAAGTTCATGTTGAAATAACGTTCTCTTTTCTTCCAGACCTTGTCTTCAAAACTAATCTTCTTTAAAGTGATACCGGTTTTTTGGGCGAGTTCCCTTAAAGCTTCTATAAAGGTTATGTTTTCCCACTTCATCAAGAACTTGATGACGTCACCACCTTCTCCGCAAGCGCCAAAACAATGCCAAATCTGGCGTTCAGGGGAGATAACAAAAGAAGGTGTTTTTTCGCTGTGAAACGGGCAAATCGCTTTAAAATTCCTACCAGCTTTTTTTAAGCTAATAAAACTCCCTATGTATTCAATAATGTCCAATCGTTTTTTAATCTCTTCAACAGGATTATCCATCGTTATCTTATTCTATCACGCCATAATGGAAAAAAGAAGGTAGGTTTGGAAACGGGATTGATATTTATTTTTTTTTGTCCTATATTTAAATTATGCTTTACCTTTTCATAGACAATCACACTATAAAATTTCTCGCCTTAAAAAAAACTCTTCTCGGTCAAGAAGAAGCTTATTTTTTTGAAAAAACCTATGAGGCGCAACTCTTGGATAAAGGCCGTCCAATCAATATCGACCTCTTGGCATCGGCGATAAAAGAAGTCGTCACTTCGTCCTCAAAAGCTACTTCTGACAATCAAACCTTTCTCATTCTTCCCCAAGAAGCTTTTTATTATTTTCGAACTGAAGTTCCTTCAGACATCGCTCCTACAGCTCTAGATTCATTTGTTGTTGATAAAGCCAGAGCTTTGCTTCCGATTCTGCCTGATGATTTAATTGGAGATTCTTTTATTAAAGAAAGCGATGGTCAAAAAGTGGTCACCTACCTTGGCTTAGAGAAAGAAAGTTATGAAGATTACAGACAAACACTCTCCTTAATCGACCTAAAAATTGTTTCTATTTTACCCGATAGTTTGGCTTATTTTAAACTTTTCGAAAAAACTCTAAAACCGGAAAAAAAAGAAATGATTCTTTATACGATTCTAGGCAAAGATTCTATTAACGGTTATTTATTTGATAACTTCGGTCTGCTCGATGAGAAAAAATTCTCGATTAAGTTAGAAGGGGAAAATAAAGCTGAAACTATTCTTAAGGAAAAAGCTGAGACTCTAAAAAATGATAAAAAGAAATTAAACCGGATTATTATTTCTGGGCCCGGTTCCGATAAAATCAGACAGGATACTTTTACAAAATCGGTCGGCGTCTGGACCAATCCACTAAAACGAATCGTCCCGACTTTTTATGAATCATATTTGAAAATGCTAGTTGTTGACAATAATAAACCCTTCCCTCTTTTAAATCTTGACGTTTGTTTCGGCGCTTTTATCTTTAATCAAGAGGAAAAGTTTTCTTTAATGAAAAACGGATATAAAGCAAAGGGTAAGAAATCTTTCTCCTTACCTACTCTATTATTACCAAAAAAAGAGATATTCCTCTTTATTGGATCGTTTGCGCTATCATTTGGTCTTTTCTTGTTGGTTTCTAATTTTAAGTCTATTAAGCTTCCTTCTTTTAAAAACCAATCACTAGTTAAAAATAATCCGTCACCAACTACCGTTCCGTCACCCACACCAACTCCATCTTTCAAAAAAGAAGAGTTGAAAATAAAAGTCCTAAACGGATCGGGAACCGCCGGAAAAGCTTCGGAGATGAAAGATATTTTAAAAAATAAAGGCTATCAGGAAATAATTACCGGCAATGCTGATAACTATGATTATATAAAGACAGAACTTCAAGTAAAGAAGTCAAAAATCCAGGCTTTCGGTATGATTAAAACTGACCTTAAAGATTATTTAACTTCTCCTAAAGAAACGTCTTTGGACGAAAAAGAAACTCCTGATGTTGTCATTATTATCGGAACCGATTTTAAGTAATATCTTCTATTTCTGGATTGACTAGTTTTTTATAATCTTCTGATTTTATAGCGATTGAGTACCTTCGGTCGCCGGCGTTGAAGATTATTTTTTCGTTTTCAAACAGTTTCTGATCGACGATAACTTTGATATTAAAAAAATTTCCAAAAGGTGGAACTCCTCCTATCTGAACCCCTCCAGCGACATTATTAATTTCTTCTGGGGTAGCAAAACGGATATCCTTTACCTGCAAAACCTGTTTAACCTTATTATTGTCAAATTTCAAATCGCCAGGTAAAACCAGCATGACAAATCTTTTATCTGCTTCATTATTTTTTGCTCGAATGATCATTGCCTTTGCTCCTTGTTTTAATGAGTAACCTTGTCTGATTTTTGCTGCTTCTTCACTGGTTTTCACCGGTTCATGCTCAAACGTCTCAAACCAAAAATTATTCTTTGTCAGCAGATCTTTAATTTTATTAACAACCGGATGATAATCCATATTATGTATTTTTATTTTATATAATATCAACATATTTACAAAGGTTAAAGACTCGGCAACGTAATTTTTATCACACGAGAGTCTCTCCCTCGCCTAAAGGCGGGGCACCTCTCGAAAGTGAAAAAATTCCGTTCCCTCGTCTTTTCAAATGTTGCGGGTGTCGAAGAGAAAGGGATTCCGGACGGCCTGCCTGCCGGCAGGCAGGCGCGCAGTCGAGAGGTATTGATCGAAACGAGCAGCGGCGGGGATGAATCTGAGACAGGACCCGCAAAAAAATAAACTCTATGGAAAAAGAAGAACTAAAGAAAAAATTAGATAGTATTCTTGCTAAGGCCGATTCAAAAACCAAAAAGCAAGAGATTGCTGATTTGGAAAAACAATCTGCAGTAGAGAATTTTTGGTCTGATCCTAAAAAAGCCAGTGAGATAATGAAAAAGATTACAGCTCTAAAAAAAGAAGTCGACGATATCGAAATGATGCAGCTTTTGTTTGAAGAAAACAACCTCAAAGAAACCGAGAAATTAATTAATCAATACGAAATTCTTCTTTTTCTTTCTGGCCCTTACGATAAAGGGGGCGCTATTTTTTCTATCCAAGCCGGACAAGGCGGCACCGAAGCAATGGATTGGTCAAACATGCTTTTCCGTATGTATACCAGATATTTTGAAAGAAAGGGTTGGTCTTATGAAGAAATAGACAGGGTCGAGGGAGACGAGGCCGGCATCAAATCAACGACTTTAAATGTTAATGGACTCTTTGCTTACGGATACCTAAAATGTGAGGCTGGAGTCCATCGCCTAGTCAGACAGTCTCCTTTCAATGCCGATCGCCTTCGCCAGACATCTTTCGCCTCTGTCGAAGTCTTACCCCAAATTGAGGATAAAGAAATAAAAATAAGAGATGAAGACATTGAATGGCAGTTCTATCGATCAGGCGGAAAAGGAGGACAAAATGTCAATAAAGTGGCAACCGCTGTCCGACTCATTCATAAACCAACCGGTATCGTTGTCTCCTGCCAAACAGAAAGATATCAAGGAGCTAATCGTGAAAGCTCCCTGAAAATTCTCCGGGCCAAACTTTGGCAGATCGAAGAGGAAAAAAAGGAAAAAACCGTCGCCGGGTTCAAAACCGGAATGATTGCTTCCTGGGGAAGACAGATCCGCTCCTATGTGCTTCATCCTTATAAATTGATTAAAGACCTACGAACAGATTTTGAAGAAAATAATGTTGATATGATTTTAGATGGAGAACTTGACGAATTTATTGAAGCGTTTTTAAAGAAAAATAAATAGATCCTAAAGATTTGATATTTTTTTCAAAAATTGTTATTCTAATTGAATATGGATACTAATAATTTAATTCACAATCTCGATCAAAAACCAGTTCAGAGCGAATTCAGTTACGGAAAATTTTTTATCTTTGTCGGAATTGCTGTTATTTTAGGTACCGCTTTGGGATTTGGTCTAACTAAACTGCCTAAAAAAGGAAAATCGGTCAACCTTAGTTCGGCTCAGGCCGAAAAGACCGTTGGTATTGTCGATAAAAAAACTTTTAAGGATAAAGCCGAAGGCAGTTTGAAGGAAGGCGGCATTGACGGAGAAGGCAACTTTCACTTAGAGAGACCTGGGGGCGTATCTCAAAACGTTTATTTGACTTCAACTACAGTTGATCTTTCCCAATATATTAATAAAAAAGTAAGAGTTTGGGGAGAAACTTTTGCTGCCGAAAAAGCCGGCTGGTTGATGGACGTCGGATTAGTTGAAATTCTTAAATGACCCTCATTACAATTAAAGAGAGTCATCCTGAGCGATCCCGACTGAGTCGGGAGAGTCGAAGGGTCCTATTACAAATAGACCTAATTATATAGATTCCTCGCTTCGCTCGGAATGACAAGGAGGTTATATGATTGTATTTGATAAAGTCTCTAAAAAATTTCCTTTAGGTAATTTTGCCTTAAACGAGGTTTCCTTTGAAATAGATAATAATGAATTTCTCTTTTTGGTCGGTCCGTCGGGCGCCGGAAAAACAAGTGTTATTAAATTAATTCTGAAGGAGCTTTTGCCTTCTTCTGGTTCTATCCTAATTGATGATGAAGATATTTCTTCACCTGTTTTTAAGAAGGTTACCGAACTAAGGCGAAAAATTGGTGTTGTTTTTCAGGATTTTAAGATTCTTCTTGACAAAAATGTTTTTGAAAATATTGCCATTGCTTGCCAAATCAAAAACCTATCTCATTCTCAAACAAAAAATCAGGTCAAGGAAGCTCTCTCTTTAGTCAATCTCTCTAAAAAAGAGGGTGTCTTTCCAGTCCAACTATCAGCGGGTGAATTACAACGAGTTGCTATCGCACGCGCCATCGCTGACGAAAGAAAATATTTGCTAGTCGATGAACCAACGGGTAACCTTGATCCAAAAACTTCCTGGGAAATTATGAAGATATTTAAAAAACTAGAAGGGAAAAAAACTATCATTATTGCTACTCATAATAGCGACATTGTCAATAGTTTTCAAAAAAGAGTCTTGGTTTTAAAAGAAGGTAAGCTCGTCAAAGATCAAAGAAAAGGGGGTTATAACATATGAAAGAAATCTTTACCTCTCTAAGAAGAACTCCATATCAGTCCTTAGCCGGATTTTTGGTGCTATTTTTTACCCTGTTTCTTTCCCTGGTGCTTCTTATTTCTTTAAGTTTTGTCAATGGATTCTTAAGTTATATAGAAACAAGGCCGCAAGTTACCGTTTATTTCCAACCAAAAACTCCAGAAAATAATATTTTCAAAGTCCGTGATGAACTATCAGCTTCGGGAAAAACCCTTTCTATAAAATATATCAACCAAAACCAGGCCTTCGAAATCTACAAAAATCTAAACAAAGATAACCCTCTCCTTTTAGAAATGGTTTCCGCCGACATCCTGCCTCCATCTTTGGAAATCTACGCCAAAAAACCCATCTATCTTCCGGAAATTGCCGAATACCTTAAAAAACAGGGTGATGTCGACGAAGTTCAATATCAAAAAGATATCGTTGATAAATTACTTAATCTAACCAACGTTTTGAGAAGAAGTAGCCTTATATTCTTTATTTACCTGATCTTCATGTCGATTATTGTCTTGACGACTTCGACTCTGTTTAAAATCGCTTTAAAAAGTAAGGAAATTGAGATTTTGAGATTACTTGGCGCCTCCAATAATTACATTAGAAAACCATACCTGATTGAGGGACTGTTTTTTGGATGCGCTGCTTCGTTAATCTCTTTTGTTATTGTTATTGGAACTTTTTTTTATTTTAACCCGTTTTTGAAAAGTTATCTTGCTGGAGTTCATTCTTTAACTCTTGACCTTTACGTAACAAAACTAACGGTCTGGCCGATGAACACGGTTTTTTTTGCCGTGATGTTTTCTCTTTCTTTGATTTTTGGCTGCATCATCGCTGTTGTTTCTTCCTTCCTTGCAACTCAAAAATACTTAAAAGTGTAAGTATAATTAGAGTATGAACCTCAAGAAAATCCTAATCTTAATTGTTATATTGTTAAATTGTTATATTGTTGGGCTAATTTTTGCTCAAGATAATTCCCAAGCTTCGGATTTACAAAAAAAGATTAACGAATATCAAACAAAGCTCTCCGAACTTCGTCAACAAAAAAATACCCTATCTTCTCAAATTCAGTATATGGATACTCAGATATATTTAACTAATTTACAGGTCCAAGATACAGAACAAAAAATAACTTCAACTACTAAAGAAATCGATATTCTTGGAACTAGAATTGAAGGGCTTGATGAATCTCTCAACTACATATCAAAATTGCTTCTAAATAAAATAGTAGAGGGTTATAAACAAAGATCTGTCTCGCTATTTAGCCTCCTTTTTGATAGTCAAAACGCTGATGATCTTTTGGCAAAAATAAAATATGTCAAGACTACCAGAGACAACAATCAAAGACTTATTGTCCAAGTTCAACAAGCTAAATCCAATTTCGAAGAACAGAAAAAATTAAGGGAGGAAAAAAAAGTCGAACTTGATAATTTAAAAACAAGGTTGGCTCAACAAAAAAATGATCTTGATAATCAAAAGGTCGCCAAACAAAGATTGTTAACGGAAACTCAAAACAGCGAACAAGTCTACCAGGGATTATTGGCTAAAGCTCAAGCCGAATACGCTGCCATACAAGGGATCGTTGCCGGTGCCGGTATAGAAACACAGATTCGTGAAGTTAAAAAAGGAGATGTTATCGCTACAGTAATTTCAGGGGCTTCTTGTAATTCTTCAGGAACACATCTTCATTTTATTGTTCAAGATGGTGGAAACGTGCAAAATCCATTTAACTACCTTAAGGATGTAGATCATGCAGATTATTCAGAAGGTGATCCTTGGAGTCCTTCAGGCAACTGGGATTGGCCGGTTTCACCAGCAATAGAATATTATCAAGGATACGGAGAAACTTGGGCGGTTCGTAATACTTGGGTAGGAAATATTTACCGTTTTCATAACGGAATAGATGTATTTGGATCTTCATATAATGTTTATGCTGTTGCTGATGGAACCTTATATCGGGGTAGTTACACTGTTGGATGTACTCTATCTTATGCTAAATTAGTCCATAAAGATTCAAACACATCAACTCTTTATCTTCATACATATACTCAATGAATGCTAGTCAGTGAGACTTCCTTAACAATATAGCCTTATAACAATCTAATAATATAGTTTTGTAGCGTATAGTCCGTTGACAAAAGAGTTTATAAAGTTTATAAAGTCCATAAATGAACATTTTTGTCATGAGATCCCTCGTCGTCGCTTCGCTCCTCCTCGGGATAACAGCGGGAGGGGTTTTTGCCCAATCCAAGATTTTAATAAACGAGTTTCTCATCGATCCCCAACCTCAACAAGTGGAAATAATAAACGATGGGGCAGAAAGTGCTGATCTGAGCGGGTGGATTATTGATGATTCCGGCGGAACGACTTTTTATACCATTCCTCAATCAAGTATTTTATACCCAAATTCCTGTTTGGTTTTTTCCGGCGACTTTAATCTTAATAAAACCTCTGCTGATACAATCAGATTAATAAATAATACCGAACTAATTGATTCTTTCTCTTACAAATCAAGTTCTGGATCAGGAATTTCCTATTTTCGTCTGCCTGATGGAGAAAATAATTGGACAACAGGAAGTGCTAATCTAGGTTTGTTTAACTTCTCTAAATTATCCTGCTTAATAACGCCAACACCGATTCCTACCGAAATAATATTTTTATCACCTACCCTCACTCCCGGAGTGAGTTTTGAACCGACAGAAATACCAGAACCAATGCCGGCTTCCTACAATAATATTTTTATAAACGAAGTCATGGTTAATCCTGAATCCGGAGGAAACGAATGGGTTGAACTATATAATAATAATGACTTTACTGTTTCCTTAACCAACTGGTATATCGATGACATAGAGAACTCCGGTTCGACTCCAAAAACATTTTCCTTAGAAATTCCTGCTAAAGAATACCGTGTCTTTAATCTTTCCTCATCGATATTTAACAACGACAGCGACAATATTAGACTGTTGGATTTTAATAAATTTTTAAAAGATAGTTTTGAATACGGTTCTTCAACTCAAGGAAAAACCTGGGGAAGAATTGACTTAAATAACGATAATTTTTGTCTCCAAGAACCATCTTATGAAACAACAAATAATCCATGTTTAAATCCAACCTCTAACCCAACACCGTCGTCCATTAAAACCTTAACCCTAACTAAAACAACAATTTTTACGAATAAATCTACAGTTAAACCGTTAAATTACAATGTATCAACCTTACCTGCCGGCAGGCAGGTATATCATAACCGAGGAAATGTTTTAGGAATATCAACCAATAAAACTAATAATGATTTTTTATTAATTCACATTCTAAGCTTTATCTCTTTGTCTTATTCCTTGTTAGTTGTAATTTCTGTTTTAATTAAAAATAAAATTCTAAATAAATATGTCCTGGCAAGTTAAATTTTTCCAAACAAAACGTAGCGATTATCCTGTTAAGGATTTTATTGAAAAATTAGATAAACCTTTATATATTAAAATCCTTCGTTATATTGACTTAATTAGAAACAGTGGTTTTCTTCTTAAACCTCCTTATGTAAAAAAAATTCAAGATGGAATTTGGGAACTTCGTATTACTGGAAAGATTCAAATTAGAATTATTTATAGTTTTTTTAATAATATTTTTTATTTACTTCATGCTTTTAAAAAGAAAAAACAAAAAATTCCATTAAAAGAATTATCAATAGCTCTTGACAGAATGAAAGAATTAATATAGCATATATGCTATATGAAAAGAAACCATCTAGATTTTGATGTCTATAAAAAACAGGTTTTAAAAGATCCTAAGCTGAAAGCCGAGTACGATCGGCTTCAACCTGAATTTGCTTTTATTGACGCAATGATTAAAAGCCGAACTAAATATGGATTAACACAAAAAGCTCTGGCTAAAAAAATCGGGACAAAACAGTCTGTAATCTCTCGCCTTGAGATAGGCCGTGCCAACCCAACTTTCTCTTTCCTCAAAAGATTGGCTAAGGCTTTAAACAGTAATTTAGAGATTCATTTTATTCCATCCTAAACTACATATACTCAACCTAAATCAATTCTTTTTTATCAGGATTTCTTGTTGTAAAAGTCATTTTTGATGTATACTAATTTTATGGAAAGGGTAAAAAACTTTTTTCGGCATTTATTTATACCAACCGAACACAATAACTATCGGGCAAAATCGCTTCATACTGATTTCTTAGTAGTCTACTTAGTAATTGCTTTTGTAATGAGTATTGTCTTCAAAAAAATCGGCTATACCAATGTTTTGGGTTTTGCAACAGACATTAGCGTCGATAAACTTTATCAACTAACCAATCAGGAGAGAGAAAAAACTGGCCTTCCTGCTTTGACTTATAACGATAAACTTTCTACCGCAGCTAGCCTTAAGGCTCAAGACATGTTTGCCAAAAACTACTGGGCGCATTTTGCCCCCGATGGAAAAACACCATGGGACTTTATCTTAAATTCTGGTTATCAGTATGAATACGCCGGAGAGAATCTGGCGAAAAATTTTTTGTTTAGCGATGATGTTGTTTCCGCCTGGATGAACTCTCAGATCCACCGTGACAATATCCTAAAAAGAGAATATAGCGAAGTCGGTTATGCTGTCGTCAATGGTATGTTTAATGGTGAACAAACTACACTGGTAGTCCAGATGTTTGGTAAACCGATTATCTCGCCGATTGCCAAACAACCTACTAACCAACAACTAGCCATCAATCTAAACCAGGAAGTTAAAGCCGAGGAAATTCCTAATCTTGTCTTCGCCCAAAATAATCAAAAAAGTACTTTGAATTGGCCTGTTTTCACCTACAATATTAATGTTGCCTTCTTTGGTTTTCTTCTTTTGGCCTTGACGCTTGATTTCTATTTCGCCGCCAAATTCCACATTATTAGAATCGGCGGGAAAAATCCGGCTCATTTTATTTTCATCTTGTTTATATTAATAGGTCTATTAATTGCCTCAAGAGGCGCCATTATTTAAAATATGAAATACTTAACCAATCATTTTAAAAAAGAAATCCAAAGCCATACGTTTGATTATCTTCTTTTGATTACAGGGGGAATATTTTTCTTAGTGGCAGTAAACGTCTTCAAAGGCAAACGATTATTGGAATTTATTATTCTTTTGGCATTTACTTCTTTTTATATCATTTGGGGAATCTACCACCACATAATCGAAGACAGCCTTCATTTGAAGATTGTGATAGAATATATCCTGATTGCTTTTACAATTTTATTTTTATTAAAAATTATTATTTTCCCCTAGGTTCCTCCCCCGCCAAGCGGGGTCGGAATGACGGGGTGGACTAAATATGAAAGGTGTCATTCTGGCTGGCGGTCTAGCGACTCGACTTAGACCTTTAACTTGGGTAACTAACAAACACCTTCTTCCTATTTATAACAAACCGATGATTTATTATCCTTTAGAATCATTGGTAAAAGCAGGAATAAAAGAAATCCTCATATCGACTTCTCCCGACCATGCTGGCCAATTTGCCAATCTTCTTAAGAGTGGAGACGAATTCGGAGTCAAACTCTATTATTCTGTTCAAGAAAATCCAAAAGGCGGAATTGCTAATGCTATTGGTCTAGCCGAAGAATTTGCCAAAGGCGAAAAAATTACTGTAGTTTTAGGTGATAATATATTTAATTATGATCTCAAGTCAACTATAGAAAAATTTAAACAAAAAGAAAAGGGGGCCATGGTTTTTGGAATAAGAATGTTGGGAATGGAATCAAAACACTATGGGGTCATTGAAATCGATAAATCCGGAAGGGTAATTTCAGTTGAAGAAAAACCTGAGAATCCAAAGTCTAATATTGCTCAAACTGGTATATACATTTATGACGAAAGGGTCTTTAATTTCATCAAGAAACAAAAGACTTCAAATCGTGGAGAATTAGAAGTAACCGATTTAAATAATTTTTATCTCAAAGAAGGTAGTTTGGAGTGTGCTCTTCTTGATTGGTGGATAGACGCCGGCACCTCTCATGATGAATTATTAAGAGCCAACAATCTCGTTGCTGAAAAAGTCAAAACAGGCCAACTTTAATTATGGACACGACTCTATTTTTATTAACTGCCGTTATAACCATAACCACGGTTCTTCTTGTTATTATTGGTCTCCAACTTGTGTTTGTTCTTAGAGAAATAAGATTAACGGTAAAAAAAATCGGTGTTTTTGTCGAAGACTTGGAAAATATTGAGTCTAAAAAAGAAATTCCCGCCGAGAAAAAACAATTAATCAGAAAAAAACATTTAGCCCTTCATAGTATCTTGGACAAAATAAGAATTCTTTCACCAAGTCTGTCTTTGAAAACAAAAAAATTCTTTGTCAAAGAGAAATAGATTCACATTTGACTTTCCAATTGACATATTGTATGCTATAATGGTTTCTTTATCCCCTATTGTATTTAGAGGGGTTTTTTGCTGTTAACAAAATCATTATCCTTTTCCTATCCGATGAATAAAACTGATAAGCCCCATATTAAACCCCAACGCCATCTCTCCTTCGGCAAAGAAGATCAAAAACTGGCTGAAATTGATTTGATCGAAGTACAAAAAAAGTCTTGGAACTACTTTCTTGAAACAAGTTTAAAAGAAACACTGGCAGAATTTTTTCCTATCGACGATTACACCGGAAAAAAATTCACCCTCCACTTTGACTATCTTTTCTTTGGCGAACCCCGTCATCCTCTAGAGCTTTGCCTTAAAAAGAAGCTCACCTATGATACCCCGGTTTATTTAAAACTAAGACTTCTCAACAAAAAAACCGGCAGCGAAAAAAAACAAGACGTCTATTTTTTTAACCTGCCCAAGATGACCAATAGAGGTACTTTTATCATCAATGGTATAGAAAGAGCAATTATCAATCAGATTGTCCGTTCTCCTGGAGTCTATTTTACTGCTAAGATAGACAAAACTACTGGATTAACCTTATATAACGCTGAGATAAGACCTTATATCGGCGCCTGGATCGATATCACCATCAATAAAAATAATCTCATCGAAATGAAAGTCAACAAGAAAAGAAAATTTTTGGCGACTGTATTTTTAAAAGCTTTTGACGGCGAAAACAATAACCAGCTTTTAAACCAATTTGATACTCTTGATAAAGAGCTATTGGAAAAATATATTTTACCTACTCTTAAAAAGGATCAAACCAAAAACAAGGATGAAGCTATATTAGAAATTTACAGAAAAGTCAGACCGGGTGAACCTCTAATATTAGACAACGCTTATGAAACTATTAATAATTTATTTTTCAATCAAAGACGGTATTCTTTAGCCAACGTCGGTCGCTACAAAATTAATAAAAAACTCGGCGTCAATTTGGAAATTAATAAAGATAATCGTCTTCTCTCTAAAGTAGACGTCATCGAGACTATTAAATATTTAGTCAATCTTACTAATAATAAAGGTGAATTCGATAATATTGACCACCTTGGCAATCGTCGTCTGAGGACTGTCGGTGAATTGATTGCCATGTACGGCATCAGGGTTGGTATGGTCAGAGTCAGCCGTGAAATAAAAGAAAGAATGAGTTTGGTCACCGGCGAAACCAACATTATTCCATCTCAAGTCATGAATTCTAAGCCTTTAATCGTCGCCATCAACTCATTTTATCGAACCAGTCAACTGTCAACCATTGTCGACCAAACCAATCCTCTTTCCGAACTTGATAATTTGAGAAGAATTACGGTCGGTGGACCGGGAGGCATTGAAAAAGAAAGAGCCTCATTCTCAATCCGGGACATTTCTTCTTCTCAATACAGCAGAATTTGTCCAATAAGAAGTCCTGAGGGACCCAATATCGGCGTCGTCACCTATATGGCTTTATACGCCAAAGTCAATAAGTATGGATTTTTGGAAGCACCATATAAAAAAGTCATCAAGGGTAAAATTTCCTCTGACACCGTCTATCTCCAAGCTGATGACGAAGAAAAATTCTACATTACTTCTAATAATGTCGATGTTAATAACGAAGGCAAGATTACCAACCATACCGTAGTTGCCCGTTATCAGGGAGAAATTGTTGAAATTCCAGTTGAAAAGGTTGATTTTATTGATGTTTCGCCCCGTCAGGTTGTTGGCGTTTCCGCATCTCTTATTCCATTTCTCCAAAATGACGATGCCTCACGTGCCCTGATGGGAACTCATATGCAATGCCAGGCCGTACCGTTATTGTATCCTTCGGCTCCAATTGTTGGAACAGGACAAGAAGAAAAAATTAGCACCGCTCTAGGTCGAACTATCATCGCTCCTGAAGACGGTACCATTAAATACGTCGACGGGCAAAAAGTAATCTTTAAAGGAAAAAGCGGCAAAACTTGGGAATATCACCTGGAAAGATTTGTCCGCACTAATAAAGACGTTTTTTTCGATCAAAAACCAACTGTTGAACGCAGCCAAAAAATCAAGAAGGGAGAAGTTATTGTCAATGGTCCATCAACCGATAAAGGCCAGCTTGCTTTAGGACAAAATCTTATCGTTGCTTATACTTCTCTCAATGGACTTGGTTATGAGGATGGTTTTGTCATTTCGGAAAGGCTGGTTAAAGAAGACGTCTTAACATCAATTACAATCGAAGAATTTGTTGCTGATTTGGTTGATACCAAGCTTGGGCCGGAAGAATTGACAAGAGATATTCCAAACGTCAGAGAAGAAGTTTTAGCTAACTTAGATAAAGACGGTTTAATTGCCATCGGGACCAAAGTTACAGGCGGTGATATTCTGATAGGCAAGGTCGCTCCTAAAGGCGAAAAAGAACTGACCGCCGAAGAAAGACTGTTGAGGGCAATTTTCGGAGAAAAAGCCAAGGATATTAAAGATACTTCTTTAAGAATACCCTATGGCAAACGGGGCACTGTTATTAATATCGAAACCATCGATGGTAAAAAAGATCCCAACGAACTCGAACCAAGCATCCTAAAAAGAATTATTGTCAATACAGCCCAACTCAGAAAAATCTCTGTCGGCGATAAGTTGGCCGGAAGACACGGCAATAAAGGCGTCATCTCAAAAATTCTTCCCGAATGGGACATGCCCCACTTGGAAGACGGAACTCCTGTCGACGTCATTTTGTCGCCTTTATCAATCCTTTCAAGAATGAATTTGGGACAGCTTTTTGAAAATCTATTGGGAACAATCGCCCGCAGGAATAATTTAAATATATCAATTCCTGTTTTTGAAAAAATTAAAGAAGAATTTATTACTCAAGAATTAAAGAAAGTCGGCTTGCCCATAGACAGTAAAGTCACCCTTTTTGATGGTCAAACCGGTCTTCCTTACGAAAGAAAGGTTTTGGTCGGAACTATTTATATCATGAAGCTTATCCATATGGTCGAGGATAAGTTTCACGCCCGGTCGATCGGCCCCTACTCTCTCGTCACCCAACAACCACTGGGCGGAAAATCTCAATTAGGAGGACAGAGATTTGGAGAGATGGAAGTTTGGGCTCTTGAATCCCACCGAGTTCCCTACACTCTTCAAGAATTATTGACGATTAAAAGTGATGACGTCCGAGGAAGAACAAAGGCTTTTGAATCGATTATCAAAGGAATTGACATACCTCAATCGTCAGTTCCAGAATCATTCCACGTCTTGGTAAAAGAATTAAACGCCTTAGGATTATCAATTGACTATATAAAATAATGGACGATGTTAATTTAGTTGATTTTTCCGGACTCAGAATTAGCCTGGCTTCACCGGAAGCGGTTATTAAGTGGTCGCATGGCGAGGTCATCAAACCAGAAACGATCAATTATCGGACCTTTAGAACAGAAAAAGACGGTCTTTTTGATGAAAGGATTTTTGGACCAACAAAAGATTATGAATGTTATTGCGGCAAATATAAAAGAATGCGTTATAAGGGAATTGTCTGTGATCGTTGTGGAGTAGAAATTACCACATCCGCGGTCCGAAGAGAAAGAATGGGGCATATTAAGTTAGCTTCTCCTATCGCCCACATTTGGTATTTCAAAGGCTCTTCTTCTGTGTTAAGCACCATCCTTGAGATTCCTCCTCAATCTTTGGAGCGAATCATCTACTATGCTCTTTACTTAGTTAAAGAGGTCAATAAAGATGGACAAAAAAAGGCTGTCAAAACTATTGATGAAATACAAAAAGAAGAACTAAGTATCTTAGAAGAAATCCATATAAAAGATGAAGAACAAATAAAACGGGGATTCGAAAAAGAATATATCGAACTTAAAGAGAAAATTACCAATAAAGAACAGTGGGAAATTACCAAACAGGAAATCGATTTTAAACAAAGAGAGCAGCTAAAACTTTCTTCTAATCAATATGCCGAGAAAAAATCTAAAAAAGCGGGTTTCTTTGAAAGAATTTTAAAGATCATTAAGTCTACTAAACCAGCCGATGCCATCGAAGAAGACGACTATCTTTTTCTTAAAGAAAAAAATATCGAGGACTTCTTAACTGTCGGCATGGGGTCAGAAGTAATCTTTGAAATGCTTTCTTCCTACGACGTCCAAAAAGAATATGAAGCTTCGTTAAAAAATTTATCTGAGGCGAAAGGAGAAAAAAGAAACAAGCTCTTAAAAAGAGTCAGAGTTCTTGAATCTTTTATTAAAGCAAAAATCGATCCTAAATGGATGGTATTAACAGTTTTACCAGTAATCCCGCCTGATTTGCGTCCGGTTGTCCAACTACCAGGAGGTAAGTTTGCCACTTCAGATCTCAACGACTTTTACCGAAGAGTTATTAATAGAAACAATCGCTTAAAGCAGTTGATTGATCTGGGAGCACCGGAAATTATCTTAAGAAACGAAAAAAGAATGCTTCAAGAAGCAGTTGATTCTTTAATTGACTTGCAAAAATCACGAGGCCGTAGTCGGACTCAAGGCGCCGCTTCAAAAATCCAAAAATCTCTTTCTGACATCTTAAGAGGAAAACAGGGTAGATTTAGACAAAATCTCTTAGGTAAAAGGGTTGACTATTCTGGACGCTCAACTATTATTGTCGGTCCAGAATTAAAATTGGACCAAGTAGGCCTTCCTAAGGAAATGGCTCTTGAGCTTTTTAAACCCTTTCTTCTACACGAAATCATTATTCGCGGTTTAGCTCCCAATATTAAAAGCGCTAAAAACTTTTTAGAGAAAAAAGAGCCAGCCATCTATGATATTCTCGAGGAAATAACTAAAGAGCATCCTATTCTTCTCAATCGTGCTCCCACTCTTCATAAACTATCGATTCTTGGTTTTTATCCGGTCCTAACCGATGGTTATGCTATTAAACTTCATCCGACGGTCTGTGCCGGTTACAATGCCGATTTTGACGGCGACGCCATGGGTGTTTTCTTACCTCTTTCAAAACAGGCCATAGACGAAGTTAAGGAAAGAATGCTGCCGTATTATAATCTTCTTAAACCAGCCGATGGTTCGCCGATCGTCCTTCCCAATAAAGAAATGGCTCTTGGTTGTTATTACCTAACCACTCTCGACGCCAACTACAAAAAAAAGAAAGATCAGGAATTAAAATACTTTGCTACTGAAGAAGAGGCTAATAACTTTTATCAACTGAGAAAAATCCAACTGAGGGAACCTGTTTTTGTGAAAATTGGACCTAAAGTAATTAAAACCTCAGTTGGAAGAATTATTTTTAACCAAGCTTTGCCTGCTGAACTGCGTTTTATCAACGAAGATGTTAAGGCAAATGACCTCAAAGCCCTTATTATCAAAGCTATTAAGCTCTATGATGAAAAAACTGTGGGCAGTATCATCGATAGGCTTAAAGATATTGGATTCTGGGGCGCAACTGTTTCTGGAGGCCTGTCGGTTTCTATTTTCGACTGTCAAATGATCCCGGAAAAAAATCAAGTCATTGCCGAAACCGAGAAACAAATAGAAAAAGTCAGGAAAAATTTTGAACAAGGGTTATTGACCTTGGAGGAAAAAAGACGATATTCTAATAAGCTTTGGATTGATACAACAGAGCGCTTAGCTGATCAGACCTGGGCGGCTCTAAACGAAGAAAATCCCGTTAAAATTATTATTAAATCGGGAGGCGCTCGCGCTTCACGGGAACAACTAAAACAGCTTTCGGCGATGAAAGGATTAGTAGTCGATCCTTTGGGAAAAATTATCGAAGTTCCAACCAAATCTAACTACCGAGAAGGTCTGTCTATTTTTGAATACGTAATTTCTGCCCGAGGAGCAAGAAAAGGATTGACTGACTCGGCCTTAAAGACTGCTGATGCTGGTTATCTCACTCGAAGACTGGTTGACGTCGCCCACGATATGATAGTTAGAGAAGAAGACTGTGGAACGACTGAAGGCTTAGAAGTTTCTGCCGGAAATAACCGCGGAGGAAAATTTAAAGAAAGGATTATCAGCCGCTTCGAAGCCAAAACCAACGAACTGATTACAGAAGACAAAGTCGTTTTTTTTGAAAAAGAGAAGGTAACAAAAGTAACAGTGCGCTCTCCGCTCTTTTGTAAATCACCATACGGAATTTGCCAAAAATGCTATGGCACTGATCTGTCAAACCATAAACTGGTTGAAGTTGGTACTCCAGTTGGCGTAACCGCTGCTCAGTCAATCGGCGAACCAGGCACCCAGCTAACAATGAGAGTGAGGCATTTTGGCGGTATTGTCATTTCCGATGTTACCCAAGGTTTGCCACGGGTTGAAGAGCTTTTTGAAACGAGAACGCCAAAGATTGTTTCGCCAATAAGCGAGATTGGAGGCAATGTTTCCATCCAAGAAGATACAGAAAAAGACATCTATCACATAAAAATTGTTTCTAATAACAAAGAGGCGACCGTAAAAGAACAAGAGTTTGTTATTCCAAAATCCCAAAAACTAAAAGTCAAGGACGGTGATTTAATTGCAAGCGGTACTCCTCTCTCCGAAGGTTATTTGGACATTGACGATGTTTTGGCGATCAAAGGCCTGAGAGCGGCTCAAATTTATCTTTTAGATGAAATTCAAAAAGTTTACGAATCTCAAGGAATTGCTATTCACGATAAACACTTTGAAGTCATCATAAGAAAAATGAGCGATAAGGTAATTATCGACGACGAAGGCGACACGGCTTTTATAAAAGACGAGGTTGTTTCAAGAATTCGTTTTGAAGAAGAAAATAAACGAGTTCTGGCTAAAGGTGAAAAACCGGCCACCGGCAAGATTTCTATCTTGGGAGTTACTCGGGCCGCTATATATACTGATTCTTGGTTATCGGCCGCTTCTTTCGAACAGACCACCAATGTTTTAAGCTCGGCGGCGATAAAAGGCAGCGTCGATTACTTGTTGGGTCTAAAAGAAAATGTTATAATTGGCAGATTAATTCCGGTCAGTGCTCAATTAATTGAGAAATACTACGGTAAATTTTTAGGAAAATATGCCGACAATCAACCAGTTGATAAAAAATAAAAGGACGAAAAGGAATAAAAAGTCAAAGTCGATTGCTTTGAAACAAGATTTCAATTCCTTGAAGAGAAGATATGTCAAAATCAATAATCCTTTTAAAAGAGGTGTTTGTACTGTGGTCCGTACCATGACGCCAAAAAAACCAAACTCAGCTCTAAGAAAAGTCGCCAGAGTAAGATTGTCAAACAAAATGGAGATAACTGCCTATATCCAAGGAGTCGGTCATAATTTGGCCGAACATTCAATCGTCTTGGTTCGCGGCAGCAGAGTCAAAGATTTACCAGGAGTCAAATACCATATTGTTCGCGGTAAATTTGATACTGCCGGTGTCGAAAACCGTACTTCTTCAAGATCAAAATACGGTACAAAGTCAGTTAAAGTAAAAACAACATAACCATGCCGCGACGCAAATATAAAAAAATAAAAATAAAACCAGACAAAGTCTATAACAGCCAAGAAGTGGCCAAGTTAATAAGTTATCTTATGATAGACGGAGAAAAAACAGTTGCTGAAAAAATTGTTTACAACGCTTTAGACGAAATAAAAAAACAAGGGCAGGATCCTTTAAGAACTCTTCACCAGGCAATAGGCAATACTTCTCCCTCTTTCGAAGTCAAACCGCGTCGATTAGGAGGCGCCTCTTATTTAGTTCCAATCGAGGTAAGACGAGAAAGAAAACTTTTTCTGGCCTTAAATTGGATCATTGAAGCAGCGCGCTCTCGACCCAATAAAGAATACCATAGTTTCTCTAAAAAATTATTGGCGGAAGTTACTGAAGCTTCTAAAAACCAAGGGCAAGGAGTAGCTAAAAAGCAAGCGACAGAAAAATTGGCAGAAACCAATAAAGCATTCTCCCACTTAAAGTGGTAAGTTAAGTCCATAAAGTCGTAAAGTTTATAAAGTCCATAAAGAAAAATACTTTATAGACTTTAAGGACTTTAAAGACTTTATAAACTAAATTATGGCGCAACAAAGTATTATCACTAAAAATCGTAACGTTCCATTGGATAAAATCCGAAACGTCGGCATCATCGCCCACATCGATTCCGGAAAAACCACGACTACGGAAAGATTTCTTTTCTATACTGGACGCACCTATAAAATTGGCGACATCGACGAAGGGACTACTCAAATGGACTGGATGCCGCAGGAGCGAGAAAGAGGAATAACGATTGTTTCTGCCGCAACAACTACTTTCTGGAAAGGAGTCAGAATTAATATTATTGACACTCCAGGTCATGTCGACTTTACCGCTGAAGTAGAAAGGTCACTTCGTGTTTTGGACGGAGGCGTGGTTATTTTCGATGCCGAAGAAGGAGTCCAATCACAGTCAGAGACTGTCTGGCGCCAGGCCGATAAATACATAGTGCCGAGAATTTGTTTTATTAATAAAATGGATAAATTGGGAGCTGATTTTGAAGCCACCGTTGGTGAAATCAAAGATCGCTTAGGTGCTCATCCTGCCGTAATGACATATCCAATCGGTAAAGAACAAGAGTTCAAAGGAGTAGTTGATCTTCTGACAATGAAAGCAAAATATTGGGGTGAAGACCCTCAAGGAATCGAATTCAGAGAAACAGATATTATTCCTGAAGAAATTAAAAATAAGGTAGTTAAAGCCCGGGCACTTCTGGTCGAAAAAATTTCTGAAACCGACGATAATCTTTTAGATAAATATCTTAATGGTGTAGAAATAACAGCTGACGAATTAAAATCTGCTTTAAGAAAAGCTACGATTGCTTATAAATTAATTCCTGTTTATTGTGGAACTTCGCTACGAAACAAGGCGGTTCAGCCTATTCTTGACGCCATTGTCGATTACCTGCCTTCGCCTTTTGACTTAAAAGAGGTCAAAGGTATTAATCCGACGACCAATGCCGAAGAACGCCGTCAACTTACTCCTGAGGAAAAATTTTCTGCACTGGCCTTCAAAATTCAACTCGACCCTCACGTGGGAAAATTGACATATGCGAGAATTTATTCGGGAATATTGGAATCTGGATCTTACGTCTATAACATCAATCGTAACAAGCAGGAAAGAGTCAGCCGTGTTCTTTTAATGCATGCCAACAATCGAGAGGAAATTGACAAGGCCTATGCCGGCGAAATCGTCGCCTTGGTTGGTCCAAAAGATACCAAAACCGGTGATACTTTGGCTGACCCTGATAAACCAATTATTTTGGAAAAAATTATTTTTCCAGAACCAGTCATCTCTCTTGCAATTGAACCAAAAACTAAAGCCGACCAGGAAAAACTTTCCTATACTTTGCAAAGGCTGGCCGAAGAGGATCCGACCTTCAAAGTAAAAGTCAACCACGAAACCGGTCAGACAATTATGTCCGGCATGGGTGAACTTCACCTGGAAATTCTTGTTGATAGAATGAAACGGGAAATGAATATGAATGTCAATGTGGGCAAACCTCAGGTCGCCTATAAAGAAACTGTCACAAAAATTGTCCCAGAAGTCGAAGGTAAATATATTAAACAGACAGGCGGTCATGGTCAATATGGACACTGTGTCATTAAACTTGAACCCTTAGGCCGTGGTGAGGGATTCAAATTTGTCAACAAAATTAGGGGGGGAACGATTCCTTCCGAGTTTATCGCCCCGGTTGAAAAAGGAGTGATTGAAGCAATGGAAAAAGGTGTTCTTTTGGGTTACCCTATGACAGATTTACAGGTGACTCTTTTTGACGGCAGCTACCATGATGTTGACTCTTCAGACATTGCTTTTAAGATTGCCGGTTCAATAGCACTACAAGACGGAGCAAAACACGCCGGCTTGACTCTCCTTGAACCGATCATGAAACTGGAAGTCACCGTTCCGGAAAACTTTATGGGTGTTGTTATCGGCGACATTTCTAGCAAACGGGGAAAGATTTTGGGAACGGAAAAAAGAGTCCGAGCGGTTATCATCAAAAGCACAGTCCCACTGGCCGAAATGTCAGGATATGCTACTATTCTTAGATCTTTAACCGAAGGAAGAGGAATTTTCTACATGGAACCCTCCCACTACGAAGAAGTCCCGCGAAACATCGTCAAAGAAATGCTTCAGAAATAAGATCTTTAATGCTAATCAAATCTATAAAATCCCCTCCCATAAGTTTTTTTAAAATAATTGCTGTCGAAGTTGACTCGCCTATTATTTTTACTTTTCGTTTTTTCTTTTTTAAGAAAAATACTAAAGGATAAAAATCCCCATCTCCGCTAATTAAAATCATCTGATTGTATTCGGATATAAATCTCATTGCATCAAAAGTAAGATCGACATCGCAGTTGGCTTTAATTTCTGGTTGCCTGTTGATTTTCTTTACAAAATAAGCATTACATTTAGGGCATTTTATATTTTTTACGATTGGCTTTTTATTATATTTTTTTATCCTTTTTAATCTTAAAATATATCCTAATTTTTCTAGTTTTAAATAAGAGTTGTCTTCTAAAGATTCAACGCCGGCATAGAAAAATATTTTCTTTGCTAAGAATCTTTTTGTTAGATAATGATGTAATTTTCTATAATTTACCTTCCAACCGCCAGTTCTTCGAGCGCCGTAAATCAAATTAGAAACATCAATAAAAACGTATGTTTTATTTGACATTGACTTTTATAAAATTATCAGTAAAATATAATTAATACTTAAGAGAGGATTCTTTAAATGAGTCCTCTCTATTTTTTATCTTTATAAGCCTTTTAACCTTAATAAATAATTTTGTCAACGGACTATACGCTACAAAAATATGAATTTAGATTATCTAATCAATCTATTTCTTTCGATATGCCACAATATTTACTTTAATTAAAGTCGGTTTTACACCTTCCTTCCATGTCTTATTTATAGAGCCTTGACCCAGCAAGAACGCTTAATAGAGAAATTTACCCCTTCCCCCTCTATATCTTACTTCAACACTTAACTCTTCGCTATTCGCTCGTCGTGTTGAAGAGCGATATTTGGAGGGTGCGCCCCCAAATGTAAATGGGGCTTGACAGTGAACAAATGTTTACTATATAATATTTTGTCATTCCGAGCGGAGTCGAGGAATCTTTTTTAAGATCCCTCCATGCGCTCCCTTCGGTCGCTTAGTCGGGATGACAAAAGGAGAAAATATGACAACCGATAGATTAAACATCTTAAAAAAATTTTTTAAAAAAAACCGCCGGCTTCCCTCTTATTCAGAGATGCTCAAACTCTTTGGTTTCTCATCTAAAAACGCCGTTTTCAAACTCATTAATAAATGGGTGGAGGCGAACTTTCTTAAAAAGGAAAACGGAAAGCTCGCTCCAACCTCCAAATTTTTTGCCCTACCCATTCTCGGCAACATCAAGGCCGGCTTTCCAATTCTCGCCGAAGAAAATAAAAATTACCTCACCTTAGATGAATATCTCATCGAAGATCCTCAGTCTTCTTTTCTTCTCAAGGTCTCTGGAGATTCTATGATTGGCATTGGCATCTTTGAGGGAGATATCGTTATAATCGAAAAGAAAAAAGAGGCTTTCACAGGCGATATTGTCCTTGCCCAGATTGACAATGAATGGACTTTGAAAATATTTAAAAAAGACCGTTTAAAAAAAATTATCTTTTTGGAAGCAGCCAATCCCCGCTATCCTCCGTTCTATCCTCAAAATGAACTACAAATCTATGGTGTGGTTCGTGCTGTTATTAGAAAGATTAACTAGCCTTAACTCTGTGGTAGTAACAATTGTTTGATATTCTTTCACTAAATTAACAATAATTTTTTGATTATCACGATCAAGTTCAGAAAAAATATCATCAAGAAGAATGATTGGTTTTTTTTGATATTGACTTTCAAAGTATCTAATTTCATTAAGTTTTAACCAAAAAATTGATAATCTTTGCTCGCTTCGAGAGCCAAAATGATGAATATTTTCCCCAGAAATTGAAATTTGAAAGTCATCTTTTTGCGGACCAATGATGGTTTTTCTAAGTCTTACTTCCTGATTGAAATTTTCTTCCAATCTTTCTTTGGTTATTTGATTTTTTAAATATTCTATAGAAAAACTTTTTGAATCAACCTCTCTATTTTGATTTAAAAAATCAATATAAGACTGTCTTTTTTCTGTCAGATATTCTCCTTGTTTAATCAAATAATCATTCCAAAAAGCCAGTTCTTCTTTTAATTTCTCTATTAATAATCTTGATTCAAGGATTTTATTTCTTTTCCGAAGAGCTACATTGTAATTGTTAAGCTTATTTTTATATTCTAAATCAAAAATAGAGATGGTTTTATTAAAATAATTTCTTCTTAAACTTGGAGATCCAATGACAATATTGATTTGTTCAGGAGAAAAAAGAACGGTTTTAGTAAGTATATTCAAGTATTGTGATTTTTTCTTTTCTGTTTTGTTAATAAAAAATTTTTTTTCAATTCTATCATTAAATAAACTAGCCTTAATCTGATAAGAAAAGGGTTCGTTATTTTCGATCATAATCGCTTCAATCATCGTTTCTTTTTTTCCAAATAAAAGCAGTTCCTCCTCAAAGACTTCTCTAAACCCTACTCCGTTAACAATAAAATAAATTCCTTCAAGCAGATTAGTTTTTCCTTGAGAGTTTTTCCCAACAATAATCGTCAAGTACGGGCTAAAATCAAAGCTCTGTTTTTCAAAATTTCGAAAATTTTCTAAAAATAATTTTTTTATCATGAGGAATCTTTTATAGTTTGAAATAGATTTAATATTATGATATTCTATTATAAAGTATGAATAAAAAACTTGCTTTTAAACGCATTCTCCTTAAAATTTCCGGAGAAAATTTTGGCTCAGAAAAAGGTGGTTTGGATTTTAATAAGATCGGTCAAATTGCTTCAATTATTCAAAAGATAAGAAAAGATACCTGTGTTGAAATGGCAATTGTTGTCGGTGCCGGCAATCTTTTTCGTGGCCGCTATATTGAGAACACTCCGGTTGACCATGTTGTTGCAGATCAAATCGGTATGTTGGGAACAGTTATGAATGCTCTTGCTCTTCAGGAAGAGATCGAACGCTTGGGTAATAATACCAGAGTCATGTCTGCGATACCGATTCATACTTTTTGTGAGTTATTTATAAGAAGAAGGACTATCCGTCATATAGAAAAAGGAAGAATTGTTATTTTGGCCGGCGGCACCGGTAATCCTTATTTCACGACCGATTCGGCAGCGGCTTTACGGGCAACCGAGTTAAAATGCGACGTTCTTCTAAAAGCTGCAAACGTTGATGGAGTTTACGAAAAAGACCCTGAAAAATATCCTGATGCAAAAAAGATCGATTTTATTGACTACCAGTCTGCTTTAGAAAAAGGAATTAATGTCATGGATAACACTGCTTTTGCTTTATGTCAAGGTAAACATATGCCGATTATCATTTTTCAATTCAGTCTGGAAAATATTAAAAAAATTCTTCGGGGAGAAAAAGTCGGCACTTTTGTTGGTGATAAACCCTTATAAAATCCCGCTGCCTAAACCGAAAATGGTTGCTAATAATTTCACTATTAAATAGGAAAATACTAAAAGTCCAAATCCGATAAAGCCGGTGGTTATTTTTGCCTGTGCTCCTTTGAGTTTTTCCGGATTACCCTGAGACATCATATAATCATAACCTCCCCAGATTAAAACAAAAAGCAGAACGACTCCGGCAAGCGGAAGAAGGAACTCTAAAACTCGACTGACTAGCTGTCCCAAATTTTCAATTCCTTCGAGTGGTCCTTTGATCGTCTGACCACCGAAATTAATCGACTGACTTAGAAGTTGATTTTTCATCTTTTATAACGATTAATAACTTTAAACACCAAGAAAAAAAATAAATTTATTACTAAAACAAAAATTAAGTAATAGTTTATTTTACCTAATAAATTATTAAAAGAATACAGATTCAGTCTGATATCAAATACATAAAAAATTATGAAAGCTAAAATTATTAAAGGAACAAGTAAAACTATCCCTTCAAGGTCTTTGCTTGACGAAAACATATTAGAAGAAATAGAAAAGATTAAATAACCAAAAAGAATATTCAACCATAAATTCGTGTTTGGAAAAATATGATAAATAAATATTGCCGATAACAATGTTAAACTAAAAAAAAACGGGGCGATACCAACCAATATTCCTCTTAAAAAATCTCGCTTTATAAATTTAACTTCTCCGAGTTTTATTTCATTTTCCGAAAAGCTAGGAAAAATACTCATAGACTGAACTGGTAAAAGTAATAACAACGCTGTTATAAAATGAGCCGACTCATGGACAACTGTTCCTGGTAGGTAGATTAAACTTAGAATAATATATATTAGTGGACTGGTTGAGAAAAACTTTCTAAAAAAAATAAAAATTTCTTTAATTGTTAATCTTGAAATTAAATAAACCGATAAAGTTAACAATAAAAGAACAATCATTGTTTTATTTTAAGGTTTAAACCAACGCTTAAGCATTTAGGACAAAAAAGGGTAGAATTTTTTATAATTTCGGTTTGGAAATCATTGTTGCATTTATTGCAATGAACTTGTTTTTGATTAACTTCAACCATCTGAGTCTCTTCTACATCAAAGATTAAATCGCCTTTATCTACTCTCACCCTTATTACATCGCCCGTCTTTACTTTGTTTCCAATGATAAGATTGGAAATGGGATTTTCAATTAATTTTTGAATTGCCCGCTTTAATGGTCTGGCTCCGTAAATCGAATCAAAACCCGCCTGAGCAATCTCTTCCACCACCTCGTCTTGATAGAAAAAACCGATCTCCTGGTCTTCGAGTAATTTCCCGACTCCTTTGAGCTGGAGCTTGACGATCTCGGCCATATTTTGGAAATTTAAAGGCTCAAAAACCGTCACTTCGTCGAAACGATTGACCAACTCGGGCTTGAAGAACTTTAGAAGCTCCACTATCACCTTTTCTCTTATTTCTTGAAAATCATTTTTTGACTTTTGACTTGTACTTTTGACTTTATTCTTCGCCATTTCTACCTGAATCATCTTTGTACCAATATTAGACGTGCAAATCACAACTGTATTTTTGAAAGAAATCACACGACCTTTATTGTCAGTCAGGCGACCATCATCCAATATTTGAAGAAGGATGTTAAATATATCAGGATGGGCTTTTTCGATCTCGTCAAAAAGCACGACTGAATACGGTTTTCTCCTCACTGCTTCAGTCAACTTCCCCCCCTCTTCATAACCAACATATCCGGGTGGAGCGCCAAGAAGTTTGGCGACCTCATGTTTTTCCATAAATTCAGTCATGTCAAATCTGATCATCAGGTCTTCGCTGCCAAATAAAACATCAGCTAGTGTTTTAGCTAATTCAGTTTTACCAACACCAGTTGGACCAAGAAAAACAAAGCTGCCAATTGGCCGATTGGCCGATTTTAGACCGGCGCGACCGCGGCGGACAGCCTGGGAAACTGCACTAACTGCTGTTTCCTGATTTATCAGTCTTTTATGGATAATATCTTCGAGATGAGCCAGTTTTTCTACTTCAGAAGAAGCAATTTTTGAAACCGGAATTCCGGTCCAACGGGAAATAATATCTCTGATTATTTCCGGACTCACGCTTGTTGTCGTCTGTCCTTTTTTTAGGTTATACTCTTCTTGTTTCTGCGTTAATTCGCTTTGAATTTCACCTATCTTTGATTTTAATATTCTCGACTTTACTTTATCTCCTTTTTTATCTGATTCAATCATCTCTTGAGTCAGTTCTTTGATCCTTGAATCTAATGATTTGATCTCTTCTGGAAGTGAAATTAATGGCAGACGAACAGCAGCAGCTGCTTCATCAATCAGATCAACCGCTTTATCCGGTAAAAATCTGTCTCCTACATAACGTTTGGATAAACGTACCGCTGCATCAATCACCTCTGCTGGGATTTTTACGCGGTGAAAAGCCTCGTACTTATCTTTTATTGCCGTCAGCATTTTTATTCCTTGTTCCTCAGTTGGCTCCGGCACTAAAATCGGCTGGAAACGACGTTCCAAAGCTGGGTCTTTTTCAATATACTTTCTATATTCTGTCAAGGTGGTGGCGCCGATTAATTGAATCTCTCCCCTGGCTAAAGACGGTTTTAAAAAATTAGAAGCATCCAAAGACCCTTCGCCACTGGCTCCGGCGCCGACGATATTATGGATCTCATCGATAAATAAAATAATCTGTCCGTTTGAAGCCTTTACCTGTTCTATTAAATCCTTCATTCTTTCCTCAAACTCTCCCCGATGAGAAGCGCCGGCCAAAATACTCATTAAGTCAAGTTGAAGAATTCTTTTATTGAGTAATGGTTCGGGAACTTCTTTGGTGACTATTTTTTGTGCCAATCCTTCAACAATCGCCGTCTTGCCAACACCTGCTTCTCCAACCAGTGACGGATTGTTTTTGGTCCTTCGGGAAAGAATGTGAATTACCCGTTCGATCACAGGAGAACGTTCGACAACCGGATCAAGCAGGCCTTGGGATGCCTTTGCCGTCAGATCAATCGTATATTCTTCTAGGGCTTTTTTATTTTTTTCTGCCTGTTGTTGTTCTTCAGTCAATCCTTCCTTTTTACCAGTGACTTTTTTATTTAAATCTTCTTTCCGGACGCCTAATTTAGCCAAAATTCTGGCGCCGGCGCCTTCACCTTCTTCATACAATGCTAAAAGAAGGTGCTCAGGAGCAATAAACTCAAAGCCGAGCCGGCGGGCAACTACTAAGGCATTGTCAATAATTCTTTTTATTCTCGGCGAGACCTGCACCGGCCGGTCAACCGTGCCTCTTTTATAAATTTTGTTGAGTTCATCTTGGATTAACTGAGGTTGAATCTTCAATTCAATAAAAAGATTGTAGATTTCGCTATCTGTTGTTAAAGCATATAAGAGATGTTCGCTGTCAATAAAGTCTCCTTTTAACTCTTTTGTTTTAGTAGTCGCTGCCATCATTACTCGGTTAGAACGTTGAGTTAAGTGGGTCATGAGATCGAGATTGGTGTTTGGTTGCCCGCCTACCGGCGAGGCAGGTTGGTGACTAGTAATTGGTTGTTGAGGAATCGGTTGATTAATTGGTTTTGCTGGCACATTAGTATTATTGTCATCGCGAGGAGGAAGATCCCTCACTTTGTTCGGGACAGGCTCCGCGATCCCTGTCTTGCCGGCAGGCAGGTCTTGCTTAGGTTGAGATTGCTTCATCCCGCCGCTGGCGGGATTCGCAATGACATTTTGCCCTTGCCCGTTCGGCGCTACCGGATTTACCGTAGCCGAAGTCACTCCATTCCCACTTGTATTACTAGTTGGTTTTTTTATAAAATCAAAGAAGTTGGCCATAGTTCCATTATATGAGAAAAGTAATCGTTATTGCAATAGGTGTTTTGTTTTTTTTATTTATTGTTCTTTTTGTAATATCTCGCGTAAAAACTTCTCAACAGTCTAATCAAACTGGCCCTACTCCAACTACCTTCTTCATCGATAACCAGTCAGCAAAAATCAACAGTCAGCAAAATCAGCGAATTATAAATAACGCCTTGCCTTTGACGCCATACGAAAATGAAAACTTTCGTTTTGACTATTCGACTTCCTTAAATCAATTGGTCGTCCAGGAAAAAACACTTCAAGCCAAAGAAAAATTCAGTGAATGGGCGATGCAAAACGGTCTCACCGAACTAGCCGATAACCCAGAATTGGTTGTTTTCCAAGGTCAATCACCAATCTCCGATAATTTTACTACTCCAACTTCGGCCGAAGTTAACCAATCACCAACCACCAATAACGAATCACAAACTACAAATAATAATCAATCTCCAACTCCAACTTCAGCAGACAATAATCAACAAATATATTCATATCCATTTATTAATGAATTTCTAAATATTTTTTCGAAGCTTAGACAAAATATAGGACAGGTAACACCAACCCCAACTTCTAGTTTAGGATCTCCTAGTCCGTCTTCTATTACCAATCCGCCAGCTGGCGGACATCCTCCAACTTCCGGATATATGTATTATGCTCAATGCAACGGCTACGGCGGTATCTCTCTTCCCTCTGGCTGTACTCTCTGTAATGCTGGTTGCGGTCCGACGACCGTCGCTATGATCGCTTCCTCTTTTGTTAGCGCTGATTACGATCCTAAAATAATAGTTGATATGTATCAGTCTCGTGGGTATGGACTAGGTTGTGCTGGTTCAGGTTATTATGATGCTCATTCATTGCTTGAAAGTTTGAGTGTAAAAACAACAGATTATCTTATCTTTAACCTTGAATCGGCTGATCAGGTCGTTTCCGATTTAAAAAACTATCTTGCTGCCGGCTGGACTTTTTTTACCCTGGCAAACTTTAGGGAAAATGGCGGCGGACATTTTTTCTGGATTACCGACATTGATGAAGCTGGTAACGTCTGGGCTTATGATCCGTATTACGGCCGTTTCCAAGCCCCGCCTTTAAATGAAAACAGCCGTTACCCGTTTCCGAAGTATAGAGTCGCATTTGGAGTTAAAAAATAGGACGCTGGATACTTGAAGTTTGAAGTTAGATAAGGAAGTTAGAAACTAGAAGCTTGAAAATAAAATTCAAGTTCCAAGATTCAAGTTTCACAATCAAGTTTCCAGTTTCTAGCATCAAGCGTCAACAATTTAGTAAACTATAAATATGAATCCGCCTAATATAAAAATTTACTTGATGATTTCCGGAGCGCTTATTATTCTTTTCTTAATTGTCACCTTTGTTCCTTTTGGTAAACGAGGCGCTAACAACCAACAGCCTAGCACTATTTTCCCTACTCCGACTTTATTCGAAGTCAACCAGCCACCGATAACCAATCCGCCAGATGGCGGACCATCTCCAACAATAAAACCGGCTGACTTTACCGGAGTAAAAGAAGAGGAAATGCCTCCAGAAACGGCTAAAATTTCTTTACAAAAACAGGATTTAAGAAGCAAATTACCGCTTAACCTGTCAACTTTTTCAATCGGCTTTGACTACGCTGAAGATAAATTCGTCGTTACTCTAAAAGATCCAAAAGACCAATCGAGAACTGAATTTGAAAACTGGAGAAAAGCTAACTACGCTGCTTTAGTAATAACGCAGTTCAATTTTAGATAATCAAAATTATTTGACGCTAGATACTAGACGCTCGAAACTGGATAATGAAACTCGAAGTTAGAAGCTTGAAAAAATATTTGTTATCATCAAATTATGATTAAGTCATTTCGCGATCTAGAAGTATATCAAGAAAGTTACAAACTAATGATTATAGTTCATCAGAAAGTAAAAGAATTTCCTATTTACGAGAAAATGGATTTGGCCTCGCAGATGAGACGAGGATCAAAATCAATACCAGCTAATATTGCTGAAGGCTGGGCGAAGAGAAATCATGAAAAAGAATTCAAAAAACATCTTGATATAGCAATAGGTTCAGCAAACGAAATGGAAGTTCATATAGAAACGGCGAGAGACTTAATTTATTTAAATAAAGATTTTTGTGAAGAAATCCTTAAAAGATATAATATTTTAGGCAGAAAGCTATTTAAGCTTAAAAAGAACTGGAAGACGTTTTGAGATTGACGCTGGATAATAGAGGCTTGAAACTAGATAAAGAAGCTGGAATACTAGAGACTTGAAAAAATAAAAATTCAAGCTTCAAGATTCCAACTTCCTAGTCTAGTTTCTAGCATCAAGTATCAAGCGTCAAAAACTTAGTTGATTTTTTCTCATCTTTTCCATTACAATCAAACTATGCTCCTTTCCCCTCGTGTCATCCCGAGCGAGCGAAGCGAGTCGAGGGATCTAAAAAATATGATTGGTTATATTAAGTATCTGAAAAAAATCTTTTCCATTGCTAAAAAAGTTTTTCTTGTTATCACGGTTTACTTCGTCGTCATCTCGCTTTTCATGTACTTTTTCAATAAAGACCGTCCAAAAGTAACCTACGACCCGATCCAAAATAACCGCCAAGAGATCTATAAAGTCATTAATGACAAAAAACTCAATTCAACCAAAGAAGGAAAATTATCAATTACCATTTATAGATCAATATTGTGCGGTGTAATCGGTGAAGGTTGTACTAATAATTCTAAAGACGGTCAAACAAATTATAAAAACAGCCTTAGCGGTTTTATTACAGAATTAATTACCTTACCTTATGTAAATCCGCCTGCGTCGGGGATTTTTTGGGCAAAAAATGGTTTAGAAAACGCAGGATTTATTCCAAAAACACAGGCTGCCGGAATAGGTTTTAATTCTTTATCCGTCTTCATGCCGATTTGGAAAGCGATGAGAAATCTTTCCTATCTTATCCTTGTATTAATTATAATTATTATAGGATTTATGATTATGTTTCGAATGAAGTTAAATCCCCAAACAATAACCTCTGTTGAAAATGCCTTGCCAAAAATTATTGTCACTTTAATATTAATTACTTTTTCATATGCTATTGCTGGTTTTATGATCGATCTAATGTATTTAATTATTCTTGCCGGAATCGAGATTATCGGAGTCCCATTCGGTTTAGATATTGCTTCTTATCAGAAAGACATTTTAACTTCAAATATATTTGGCTATATTTTTACTGGGAAAAACATAGGTATTTATTTTAGGTCGGTCTTCGGCATAATTCGAATACTTCCATGGGAAATACAGGCTATACTTGGCGCAATTTGGACCGCTTTAACCTTTATATTAGCAATCAGGTTTATCACACCTTTGGGTCCATATCTTGCTGGTTTATTTGGAAAGCTAGAAGCAATGCTAACCGTTTTTGGCGCAGGTGTAACAATTAATATAGGAGAATGGGCTGCCTATTTCATAGCTGGCATAGTGGCTGTAATCGTTGCTTTTGCTTTTTTAATATTAATAATAATTGCTATAACGCTTTTTACCCTCTTATTTCTTGCCTTTAGAATAGCGTTTCTCTTACTTTCTTCTTTAATACAACTTATTTTGTATATAATGCTCGCCCCTCTTATTATTATGACTGAAGCTATTCCTGGCCAATCAAGTTTTAGCAGTTGGATCAAAAATATCATTGGCAATTTAATTGTTTTTCCATCAGTAATATTTTTAATTATGATATGCAATGGTATAACACAGCTTTATAGTGTTAACGCAGCTGTTTTTACCCCTCCTTTTTTAGCTAATTGGTATCCTCAGACAATAGCGCCAATAATCAGTGCTGTTATTCTTCTTATGATTCCTGATTTGGTGCAAGGATTAAAACAAGCAATAATAGGTAAGGGCGGTCTGCAAATACCAGCAAGTCCTGCGGTTTTATTTGGAGCTGCTGGAACAACCTTGTCTACAGTTGCCTCTGGCGCTAGCCAAATCTATTACTTAAATGCTGCTAAAACTGCTCTTTTTGGAGCCGGTAAGGGACAACCTGGTTTACTTGGAAATATATTCGGCGGTTTTAAAGATAATATCAAAAAGGGGTCTTAATTGAAACCTGGAATCCGGAGTATATTTACTCCAACCAATCTTAAAATAAAAACAGAAAATATTATTAATAACAAACCCATAATACACGAAGTAAGCATTTCTTGAGATTTTTTTAATTTTTCTGGGTTTCCCTGAGAAGATTGTATTTGAAAAGCCGTATAAATTATACACAAAAGGGCTAATCCTCCAGCCAATCCAATCATGGTTTTTAATAAATAGTCAGAAATAAAATTACCTATATTTAAAGGAACACATCCTATTGCTGTTAACAGACCGCCTCCTCCCGCACAGGCAAGACAACGAGTTTTTTCACTTCCTGTTGTATATTTTTCGCACACATCCTCAAGCTTTTTAACCGGTGTTGGAGCATTAGATTGCTTACAGATACAACTTCCAGATGAATTGTCCGGTTGACCTAAATAACATTTAGGAATAACCTTATCAAGTAAGGGGATGCTTTTATTAATATCGACTGTTGATAGTATATTTAAGAGTCCACCTCCTCCTAATTGAATGACTCCACTAGTAGTAGAAAAAACTTGATTAAAATTAAGGGTGGTTTCACAACATTTTGAAGCATCGGGATTATCTGCATAACCACAATCTATATTAATAAATGGTGTTGGTGTTGCTGCCTGTACAAAAACTGAATTAAACAAAAAAACATTAAAAAATATTAGTAAAGAAGCCAATTTAATAATTTTTTTTATCATTTCTATCATAGATATATTATACAAGTCTTGTCTTAATTTTTTTGGCCGCCAAATGTAAAATATTTTTTAAAACTCTGCCAGCCAAGAATTAATGAAATTATCAAAAATAATAACAAAATTTTCGGCATAATGATTTCGCTAAAAAACTTTAATGGTCCTGTTCCAAGAAAACGCTTGCCCGCTTGGCCGGAAATCTCATTGGCATAATCTCGAACTTCCAAGTATCGTTTACCACTTAGCTTTTTGTATATTTTTCCCAACAATCCATATCTTTCGAGCGAGACTTTCTTCATCAATGGCTCTTCTGGCTTTTCAGCAATCAGGCTTCTTCCCAAATCCCCTTCGAACTGATTAATAAGTTTGGTACGATCATTAGCATCCATTTCCCAAGCATCTAGTTTACCGGGTTCTCCAGCATCTTCTTCAGAAAATGAAGAGGGTTTCCTAAAAGCCCAATCTTTCAGGTTGACAAAAAACCCCGTGCCTGGAATAGATACGTCACTCTTTCTAAAGAAAAGTCCGCTTTTATCAACAAGCTTGAGAATAACCTTGTTGGGAACAGCACCGGCACCCGTCTCGCCTTCTATAAACCCATATAATTCTAATAATGCCGGATACATTTTGAAGACGTCTCTATTTGTCCTCGCTTCTCTCAAAGCCTTTAACATTCCTCCCCAATATTTGTTTAAGGCTTCTCCAGTCTTGGCAGACCAATTGGCGGCCCTTTTTATCGTATCCGGGCCCGACGCTGAAATGCTGATAAATTTCAAGGCTAATTCTCCTGAAGTCGGAGAAAAACCAAATTTATTTACTTTGGTTTCATTGTCGCCCCGGTACATATCATAAAACCATCCTAATCTGTTTGTAAATTTATCTGAAGCGCGCATTTGAGCAGCCGTTTCTAGTTTATCTTTATCTTTCTCCCAGCTTGCTCGAGCAGGTTTTTCTAACACAAGTCTTTTAAGCTCAGTATACATTTTGACCGCCCGCTCAATCCTATCGCCGTCATTTTTTGTTGCTCCCATTTTTCCTAATATTTCTCTTATCCCAACTTCGTCCAGTACATAGCCCTTACCGTTATTAACTTTACTTCTATTTTTGGTTAAGTCACCAAATAGGTTATCATCCGGAGAGTCAAATATTTTGTCCATATCGTTTGAAACAGATGCTCTTAGTTCTGTTTGAGCCAGTATCAAATCGTCTAACGCCTGCTCGAACTGGTTGCCCGCTCCTTCTACCTGCCAGTGTTGTTCTCCTGCAAAATCCATCAGTTCGGAAAGAAGGGTGATGCCGTTTTGAGTGAAACGCTGTTTCTCAAGGAACACATACTTCATCGGTAGCCTTTCAAACATGACGACCGAAAGCGACTTATATAACCAACCCCTCAATTCTTCCACTCTCGTTTGTTTACTTACATCCTTACTGGTCAAAAGCACTTCGATTCTCTTTATAAATTCATTTCTTCCGATAACTGTTCCATTTTCACCTTTTAAAAAATCTCGTCCTAGACCTTTCTCCAAATACCGGTCAAAAAAATAACCATACAGATTCAACATATTATTTAATTTACCTTTATCTTCAAGTATTTTTCCTTTTGCGGGGATATTTTGGCCGATGAATTTCTCAGCAAAGTTCTCCAAAGCGTCAATACCGATGTTCTCTAGTCTTTTCCACGCCTCGGTCATAACAAGGTCATTTTTTGCATAAAGGAGATTTTCGCCTATATCTATGTTTTCTCTTATCCAGTCTTTATAAGCCGGAAAAGTCCTCCAGCCGGAAAGGGTGTCAAAACCGCCGGCGCCGCAAATATTTCCAATATCAATAAAGAGTCTAATTCCGAAACTATCTTCGCCGGCTAAATCCCAATAGGCTGCTTGTCCTTCTGTATTAGTTCGCATCCAACGTTTATTCCATTCTTTCCATACTTTATAACCATACTTTTCTATGATAAAATTCATCGGTAAAAAATCGACTCCTTTTGTCGCGAATTCGTGGCCTATATTTTTCCCCGGTTCGTCGCCCTGGAATTTCTTCGCATTGTGACCTGGATCGAAAGTAGCCAAGTTCTGTTCACCCTCACCTCGGTATGTCGCTACACCTTCAGAAGTCATCTTTGGATCTGCATAGCTGTACCAAAGTATAGGTTTAAAATACATGCCGTAAATAATAAGCTTGGCATTGAATATTGCCCTCTCGAGCATCCAATCTTCATATTGCCCTTTATAAAGATCCTTAATATAAAATTCAACGTGCTCTTTCATCTTATCAATGTAAGAAAAGAATTCGTCTACGTGTTGGGGGTCGCTCTTCCAACCCGACATCGCCATAAATTTTTCGTTTCTCTGGTCAAAAAATCCAATTGCCCTTTGTACAATCTCTCCAGTGTCTTCTGCAAATATTTCGTCAATCTGGTCAGACCGTAAATTAGTCGCATATCCGGAAATGGTTGGAAAAAGACCTTTTTCTATGTCATATGCTCCTCCCGGCCCGGCCCGGTGAATATATTCAAGATTATACCCGTATCTTATTCTTGACCTTTCTGACTCATTCACTCGCATTAGAGATTCCAAAAACTCTCTTGATTGTAATGTTTCGTAGTCCGGCAAAATTCTATACTCTCGTACGAACTGTTTTTTTTCGGGATCATAAGTTTGAACTTCTTTTCTTTTTGGCTGAACAAAATTTATTCCTAAATCCGATTTTCCTACATCGGCGATTAAGGCTTCAATTCTCTGTCTAAAACTTGAATATAACATTGTAACCGAGTTATATATTCCTCCTTCATTTTCCTTGCGTTCTATAGCTTCATCTTTTCTTTCATGGAGTATGTGGTCGTATATTCTAAAAACTATACTTACATTTCTCTGTTTTATTCTATCGCTCAATCTCATTTTTAAAATCTCTTCTTTTTCTTCCGATGTAGCTTGCTTGTAAACAACGTCATAAGCCTTGATATCTTCAGTTTGTTCCTGGCAGTATTTACGAAAAGACTCGGCCGAATCTAGGCTGTTAAAATATTCCTTCTCTTTTTTATCAAGTTTTTTATAGAGAATTTGCTCCGAGTAATCTCGGAGGCCACCTACTGACTCAGATCTATTTTTCGTTCCGAATCTTTGCTCCGCTTCGTCTGACGACAAACCGTTTCTTTCGGCAACGCTGACAAAAGTTCGACTGATTTCCTCAAACAATGGAGAATTAGATTGCCTTAGTATGCTCGCTTCATTAAAGGCTGTAGTAAGGCTATTTAAATCATTCAAGTTGCCGTTAATGGCCGGATAAATAATTTTGTTATATAAATAAGGCGAATCTAGTAGATTAATTTCGATGTCTGGGCTTTCGATATTGCGCGCCAATCCTTCTAAAACTTCTCTTCCTATCGACCCCGGAGGTTGGGCAATTAAATTTGGGTTGGCCTTATAGGCCTTTAAGACCTCTTTGACATAAATGTCTGTTACTCTTACATGGTGTTTTGGACTACCTCCATCTCCGACCGTTCCAGGAAATGGTTCTTTAAGAGGTTGGTCATTTTGTTTATCTATCGCTTCCAGGTAACGTTTGTTTATCTCTTCCTCGGCTTTATCGGCATTTGGTTTAATTTTATTAAACTCATTTTTTAAGGTCTGAGCATCAGCAGTTGCGCTTGATATTTTTCGCTTAAGATTTTCGACAATAAGCTGTTCATTTCCTTGAGCGCCTGTTTGTTCTGCTTTTCCTTCCATATTTGAAAATTAAATTAGTAATTTAACTCTATCAAATTAGCTAATTTAACACAATATGGAACTTTACGGCTTGATTATACTATAGGATTAAACAGAACGCAAGCCTAAGATCAATAAATTCCAATTTAACCAATTTACCAATCCGACCATGAATAATCCGACCAATACTACCAATTTACCAATCCGACCATGAATAATCCGACCAATACTACCAATTTACCAATCCGACCATGAATAATCCGACCAATACTACCAATTTACCAATCCGACCATGAATAATCCGACCAATACTACCAATTTACCAATCCGACCATGAATAATCCGACCAATACTACCAATTTACCAATCCGACCATGAATAATCCGACCAATACTACCAATTTACCAATCCGACCAATAGATGATAAAATGAATTAATGAACAAATACCGAGACACCGATAAAGATATCCATAAAAGAATCTACAAATTTGTTGTTAATTGTTTTAAAGAGATTGTAAGGAAAATTCCTAAAACTAAAGAAAATCTACCCATCATTGAGCAAATTTCTTCATCTTTGACCTCAATGGGAGCCAATGACCAAGAGGCAGACGGCGCTTCTTCATCAAAAGATTTTATTGCCAAATATATGATTGTCAGAAAAGAAACTAAAGAAACAAAATATTGGTTGAGCTTTATTAGAGATACGGGAATTTTACCGAAAGATTTAGTTAATCCTTATATTCAAGAAGCTCATGAAATCCAAATGATTGTAAGTAGTATTATGGAAAACGCTCGCCATTAACCTTATTGGTATTTATTGGTTAAATTGGTAAAATTGGTCAAATTTTACGCGCTAACAGGAGTATTCGTCTTCATATCAACAACCAGCCGGCGATCTCTTCCCTCACCTATAGAATAAGTCGTTAATTCTGGATAGTTCTTAGTTACATATTCATGAATTAACTTTCTTTCGTAAGATGATAAGTTTCTGATAAAGCTCGGGCTGTGGCTGGCCTGGGTTTTTTCCGCATACTCTGCTGCTAAAATTTCCAGTCTTTCTTTTTGTTTTTCCCGAAAGTCATTGACATTGACTAAAATTTCGACTGCTTCTCCAAACTGCTTATACAAAATCACCTCAAGAATCTTTTGAATTGCCCTGATGGTTTCTCCGTGGCGGCCGATAACGGTCGAAACTTCTTCTTCTGTCTTAATAATTACCTGAAAAATTCCTTCTTCGTCGATAACTTCTACGGAAAATTTATCGATCATTTTGGAAAGCAACGCCTCTGTTTCTGTTTTTATTGTGCTGAGTTTATCCATATATATTCCTAATTAATAACTAATAATTAACGCTTGATGCTTGAAACTGGAATCTAGATTATGAAGTTTGATGTTTGAAACTTGATTATCTAATTTCAAGCCTCCAACCTCCTTATCAAGCTTCAAGCTTCTAGTATCCAGCGTCTATTTTCTTATTTTTCTCCCTTGTATTATGCTAAATAGTGAAAATATATTCCAGTATAAAGACAGGCCGACCGGAAGCGTATAAGAAAACCAGCCGATCATAATTGGAAACATGAACTTCATCTGGGTATTCATGGCTTTTTGAAAATCACCACCCTCGCCCACCGTAGCTTTAGCGGAGCCGGGATTATTATCCTTATTAGTTGGCTTTGGTTGAGATACTGAAGGCGTCATTGAAACTGCTTGAAAATATTGTAACAGTCCTGTCACCAAGGGAATCAACAGATAATACCAAAGTCCTGACTGCTTTGGAGCGACTGCCAGATTAAAACCAAAAAACCAAGGATTAATTGTCGTTATTTTTAAAAATGGGGCGTATAAAACTTTATTTATTTCTGCAATGACTTTTGTTAAGTCGCCATTTCTAAAAAACAAAGACAGAGTGTTGTATAAAGCAATAAAAATCGGAATCTGGATGATCATAAATAAACATCCTGAGGCGGGGTTAATTCCGGCTTGTTGATAGAGCTTCATCTGCTCTTGCTGAAGTTGCTTTTTATCATTTTTATGCTTTACCGATAGTTTATCAAGATGGGGTTTTAGTTCCTGCATCTTTGAGGCCGTCTCCATCTGACGCTTGAAAAACGGCTGAAAAAGCAGTCTGACAAAAGCAGTTAAAGCTATGATGGCAAAACCAAAAGCGCCGGGAAGTCTGATAAAAAGAAAGACCTTATAGAATAAAATCAATAAATTAAGAATCGGAAAAACGAGATAAGTGTTAAAGAAATTTGGTTGCAACATAAATAAGATCCAAATCTACTAATTAATTCTAATCAACAAATATTTGTAGATTAGGATTCATTCGTAGATTGGAATTATATTGTGATTCTCTTCCTCCCTTTTATTCTTCTTCTTTTCAAAACTCTCCTCCCATCATGAGAGTCCATTCTTTTCAAAAATCCGTGTTTTCTCATTCTTTTTTTCTTTTTGGGTTGATAGGTTCGTTTCATAGCGCCTCTCGTGTCATCCCGAGCGAGGATCCGCCAGCTGACGGAGACGAGTCGAGGGATCTTTTTAAGATTCCTCCACGCGCTCCCTACGGTCGCTTGGTCGGAATGACAATGTTGTTTAATTTATAACTTTTCACTTAATATGCTACTTCTTTCGCCTTTAAACACCTTCCACACCGCATCACTCACAAACGGAATAAACGGATGGAGCATTTTCAGATTCTCCAGATAAACTTCCCTAAGTGTTTTCAAAGCTTCTATATTACCATGTATTACTTCGTCTTTCAATTGCTCAATATAGTAGTCGGCAAACCGATGCCAAAGAAACTCATAAACCAATCCCAACGCCTGGGAAAAACGGTAGCTGTCCATCAGTTTAAGATATTTTTTCTTCTCTTCCTTGAATTCTTTTTGTAATTGTCTCAAGGTGTCATTCCGAGCGGAGCGAAGCGGAGTCGAGGAATCTTTTTGTTTAGATCCCTCCACGCGTCCCGCTAAGCGGGACTTGGTCGGGATGACAGAATGGTTCATCCAAATAAATCTGCCAATGTTCCAGATTTTGTTCGTAAAATTCCTCATACCGATAACTTTTTCTTCCGAAAAAGATAGATCGTTTCCTTCTTTTGCACCAAATATCAGAGCCGAACGCAAAGCATCGGCCCCATACTTATCAACCATATCCATCGGATTAATGACATTGCCTTTGCTCTTGCTCATTTTTTTACCATCTTTATCACGGATTAGACCGTGGAGAAAAATATTTTTGAAAGGCGGTTTGCCTGTAGCAAAATACCCAATCATAATCATCCTTGCTACCCACCAAGGAAGAATGTCATAACCAGTTTCCATTACTGTGGTCGGATAAAAATAATTAAAAAAACTGTCATTACGAGGAGTCAAAGACGACGAAGTAATCTCTTTTTTTGAGATTGCTTCGCTATCGCTCGCAATGACATTTTGCGTCATTAACGTAGCGAAAGGCCATTGAGCCGATGAAAACCAGGTGTCAAAAGTGTCTTCGTCTTGTTTAAAATCCTGGCCGCCACATATTGTACACCGCTTCGGTGGAATAGGCTCAATAAACCATTGTTTTTTCAATTGACAAAAATAAGCCGGAATTCTTATTCCCCAAACAACCTGCCGTGATATGTTCCAGTCGCGGAAATTATCTAACCACCAAATTAATATTTTCTTAAATCTTCTAGGATAGATTTTTATTTTTTCTTCATTAACAAGCTTTTTAGCTTTATCGGCCAGAGGTCTGATTTTTACAAACCACTGTTCCTTGGGTAATGGTTCTAATACCCTACCGCATTTATAACACGTCCCCACTCTATTTTTATAATCTTCCTTGATTTTTACTAATAAACCTTTCTTTTTCAGGTCTTCGACTATTTTTGTTCTCGCTTGATTAACATATAATCCCTGGTAGATACCTGTTAATTCATTTAATTTACCGTCAAAACCAATTACTTGTTTCATCTCTAAATTGTGCCTTCTACTAGTTTCAAAATCAGTAAAATCATGAGCTGGAGTCACTTTGACTACGCCTGTTCCAAACTTCGGATCAACCGATTCATCACTGACTACTTTAAGCTTAAACTTTCCTGTCAAACCTTCTACCTCTATTTCCTTTCCTATCCATTTTTTATACCTTTTATCTTTTGGATTAACGACAACAGCTGTATCTCCAAATTTAGTCTCTGGACGGGTAGTGGCTAAAGTAAAAGGGCCGTATTTCATATAATAAAGTGGTGAGATTTTTTCCTTATAAATAACTTCCAAATCAGAAAATGATGTTCCACAAAAAGTACAGTAGTTCACTAGTCTTTTTTCCCGATAGACTAAACCCTGATCATGGAGTTTTTTGAAAGTCTGGTAAATGATTTTAACAATATCTTCATCCATGGAAAATTTTTTCTTTCCCCAATCTAGAGCAAAGCCTAGTTTACGCAGTTGATCCTCCATATTGCCGCGATTTTGCCAAACAAATTCCCAGATTATTTTGAATAAACTGTCTCTGTCAAAGTCAAAACGGCTCTTTCCTTCTTTTTTTAGATGATTTTCAAAAACGAATTGGGTTTCAAAACCGGCATGATCAGCCCCAGGCAACCAAAGAACTTCATCTCCTAATAATTTATGATAACGGATCATGATATCCTCGACTACATACATAGCGTGACCAAGATGAAGGTCGGCGTTAGCATTTGGAGGAGGAAGAATAATTGAAAAGGGTTTCTTTTTTTTGTTGATATTGGCTTTAAAATAGCCTTTTTCTTCCCATTCCCGATATAATTTTTCTTCAATTTGTTGCGGTTGATATTTAGGATCCATATTCTCACCCCCGTCATCCTGAGGGACCCCGACGTTACGTCGGGGGACCGAAGGATCTAGATTCCTCGCTTCGCTCGGAATGACAAAAGGGACGCGTTTTCATATTATATAATAAAAAGATATGGATTGGATTTTTACCCAGCTGAGCTGGGTTTTTACTTCGCTTAATTGGTATGTTTGGGTTTTTGTAATCGGGTTGGTCTTTTTTCCTTTGACCAAAAAGATTTTTGGCCGTTTTTCTTTTGATCTGGGCTATCCTTTTGCCAAAGTTCTTGCCATTCTTTTTGTTACCTACGCTACTTATGTCCTTGGAACGATTAAACTCCTTTCTTTTAGCCGGATGAACTTATTTTTGATAATCGGAATTTTCGCCTTGATTAATTGGTTACTCTTCGAGCGAGCGAAGCGAGTCGAGAAGTCTAAAAAAATGTTCTCGACAAGCTCGAACAGTAAATTCTTGATAATAATCTTTGAGGAAATGTTGTTTCTAACCGCTTTCCTCTTTTGGACCTTCATCCGTTCTCAGGAACCGTCAATCAGATCTTTGGAAAAATTTATGGACTTTGGCTTTATGAATTCCATTTTAAGATCGAATTATTTTCCCCCTAAAGATATCTGGTATACGCCTCTCCCTATCAATTATTACTACTTCGGCCATCTGGCAGGCTCGATTTTAATCAAACTATCCAATATTATTCCGGCAGTCGGATACAATTTAATTCTGGCAACGATTTTTGCTTTAAATGTCACTCAAGTTTTCTCAATTATCACCAATATTATTAAAATCCATTCTCCAAAGATAAAATCATTAACGACTATCATCTTCGGCTTAATCGGCGCTTATATAGTCAGTCTTGGCGGCAATCTACATACAATTTATCTTTTTACCAAGGGGTATCCTAATGAAAGTCCTATACCGTTCTGGCAGATATTATCAAAATATAATCCAGCCTCTTATTGGTATCCGAATGCCACCAGGTTTATTCCTTTCACGATTCATGAATTCCCTTCGTATTCTTATGTCGTCGCTGATCTCCATGGACATGTGTTTGATATACCGTTTGTGCTGTTAACGTTAGCTATATTATTTTTAATGTTTACTCGTTTTTCTGTCATTGCGAGGAGTGAAACGACGAAGCAATCTCAAATCTTAAAGAGATTCCTCGCGGAGTTTACCCTGAGTGAAATCGAAGGGCTCGGGATGACATGGTGGGGAGGAACCATATTTCTTGGCTTTCTCACCGCCATCCACTACATGACTAATGCTTTTGATGGCCCGATCTATCTTCTTTTAACAATAACTGTTTTTTTCTTCATTTTTAAACTGTCCCGTCAATTTTTTATCAACCTTCTTATTCTTATTGTTTCCTTCGTTGTCTTTTCTCTGCCTTTTTCCTCACACTTTACTCCTTTTATTACCGGCATCGGCGTTAACTGCTCTCCTGATTTTTTAACTAATATTGGAAAATTCGGGCCGTTTCTTTTTGAAAAAGGGAATTGTCAAGTTTCACCCATTTGGATGCTTTTTGTCCTCTGGGGATTCTTTTGGATTAGTTTTATCTTATTCCTTATTGTCATTGCGAGCGAAGCGAAGCAATCCCTGCCTGCCGGCAGGCAAGGTCAAAAAGAGATCGCCACGGCGACTTCGTCGCTTCGCGATGACATTAGGCAAAAATTTAACAATTTTTTTCTTATATTATTCTCTTTTGGCACCTTTCTCATTATCATCCCAGAATTTTTTTACATCAAAGACATCTATCCGGCTCATTTCCGCGCCAACACTATGTTCAAGCTCGGCTACCAGGCCTTTATGATGATGGGTATTGCTTCAACGATTACGTTTTTCTTAATAAAACAGTTGTCATCCCGACCGAAGTGGAGGGATCTTTCTTTTAGATCTCTCGACTCGCTTCGCTCGCTCGGGATGACATTGGGGGGGTTCGGGATGACAGGAGTGTGGATCTTTTTTGCTTTTTTTGTCTTTGTTTATCCTTTCTTTTCTGTTCCTTCTTACTATGGTCTATTAAATCGCCCTGTTGAACTCGACGGATCAAAATGGTTAGAAAATGATTATCCCGAAGATAAAGAAATTATCGACTATTTGAATAAGAACGAAAAAGGACAGCCGGTGATTTTGGAGGCTCAAGGTGATTCATATACCGACTATGAGAGGATATCGGCAATGACGGGATTGCCAACCGTAGCCGGCTGGTGGGTCCACGAATGGCTCTGGCGAGGCTCATCAGACGTTGTTGGCGAGAGAATACCCGAAGTCGTTATTCTCTATCAGTCAAAAAACCTTGAAGAAACTAAAAACTTGATTGAAAAATATAAAATTAAATATATAATTATTTCCCGTCTAGAAAAACAAAAATATCCGGAGCTTTATGAGGCCAAGTTTACTAAAATAGGGAGACTTATCTTTCGCTCAACCAATGGTCTTGGAGCAGTATATCAAATAAATTAACGACCTTATTGACAAGCCAATTTTTTTTTGCTAACGTAACTAAAGAGCATTACTACTCGTCGTTCCCCTAATACGAGCGGTAGTGATGCTCTTATTTTTTTGCTCTACAAATGATACAACTGTATCGGCACTCTTAAATTCTTCTTAGACAGCTTTTTAAATTGATCAGCGACAAAACTAACAAATTCATTTTTATTTGTCGGTTTGTTTCTTAAAAAGTCTGATTTGGGTTTTTGTGAAAAGGTAATTTTTTTCATAATTTAACTATAACCTGCCTTAATTTATTTGTCAAGGCCTATAGATAATTATTAATAGTCTATAGGATAACCTATAGATTTATAATTAATATTTAGAACGTCTTAACAATATAAAAAAAGTTATCCAAAATGTGTGGATAAGTCATAATTGCTTGACTTGACACCCGTAGGGTGGCCGAACGGACTCCCTACGGGTGAAACTTGGTATAATAAATCTATGAATTTTTCTGTCCTGAGCTATAATACTCTTTTTAATAGCGCCGTTGAGGGACTTCCTGGAATCTTAAAAAAATATTCTCCAGACATTATCTGCCTTCAAGAAACTCTAACTGAAGAACAAAATATCAAAAGAATTGAAAATTATGGCTATAAGTTGGCTGACACTGCCAATTCTTTTGTCCGATTTGGGAAAATCTTTGGAGTGGCTACTTTTTATAATCAAAAAGCTATTAAATTTATCGAGGCTTCCACTCTTGATCTCAATACTAATATTGCCGAGTATTTTTTCTATTTATTTCGGGTTATTTTGGGATATAATCAACCAAAAACGATCTTAAAAGCGGATTTTTATCATAGAAAAGCGAGGAAAAACTTCTCTATCTGCAATCTCCACTTATATGTGATCGGTAGCAACGAACTAAGAATAAATCATCTTAATCAAGCTTTAAAATCAATCAATTTTAAGAAAAACCGATCACTAATTGTCTGCGGTGATTTTAATTATTTTCCTTATCGTCGGAAAAAACTGGAAAAAACCATGCAAAAACATCATCTGATTGAGGCAACAAAAAATATCAGACAAACAATAAATATGACTGGAGATGGAATTATAGAAAAATTCACACGTTTTCAGAGGTTTATGATACCGTTTTTTAATAAATTTTTAGTTAAACGAGTTAAAACCGATTATGTCTTTTATAGAGGGTTAAAACTTATAAAAACAGAAAGACTTGAAGATCATCATTCAGACCATTATCCAATTCTCTCCTCTTATTCTTTTAGGAAGCCAAAATCTTTCTAAAAAGAGTTTTTATCTGATTAAAATAGTGGTTAAAGAACTCTTCTTTCTTCTGTTTTACCTCAATATCCTGATATAATTGACCGCCCATCTGGTATTCAAAAATCTTCTTTTTTATTTCTTCGTTGAAGAGCAATCGGCGCGCCGAGGCAATAAAATATTTATAGAAAAACTTTATCTGACCCTCTTTTTTCATTCTTCTTAACGAAAAAAATATTCTCGCTTCTTTGATAAATTTAGAGTTAACGCCCCACTGACCGGCTCTCTGTACTAGTTCATGATCCTCGGCAATAAAAAGATTTTCATTAAACCCTTCAATGGTATTAAAAAAATTTTTCTCGATTATTATAGAACCTCCTAGGGAAAACCTTCTTGGTAAATTTTGGGATAATTCCACCATTATATTAACCAAGTCAAATAGCGGCTTATACTGTTGGTATTCTTTATCAGGCAAAAAAAAAGGTAAAAATAATAGTCCTTTATCTCTAACGATGATTTTTTTTATTTTTTTGAAAAATGATGGAGAGATTCTGGCGTCAGCATCTAAAAAAACAAAATAGCTCCCGACGGCTTTTTTGGCGCCGTAGTTTCTCTGGGCGGCAACGTTCTTCTGTCTTGTTTGAATAAAATTGAGCTTTAAGTCTCCTTTATAAGATTTTATGCAGTCTTTGGTTTTGTCTTTGGAAAAACCATCAGCAACAATTACTTCAAAATCCTTTTCTTTCTGTTTAGCTAGGTCATTAAGAAGTTTGGGAAGAAATTTCTCTTCATTCAAGGTAGGGATCACAATCGAAAAAAAGAGTTTCATAAGGTTATATATATTATATCACTCACCCATGTCATCCCGAGGAGCCCTTCGACTTCGCTCAGGGTAAACTACGCGACGAGGGATCTGTTAAAATATATAGAATGAAGATTTCAGTCGTTATTCCTGTCTATAACGAAGAAAAATGTATTAAAAAATGCCTTGATTCTCTAATGAGTCAAAAAGAAAAACCAGAGGAAATCATTGTTGTTGATAATAACTGCATTGATAAAACTATCAGTCTTGTTAAGGAATATAGAGAAATTAAAATCATTAAAGAAAAAAGGCAGGGAATTGCTTATGCCAGAAATGCGGGATTTAATTTTGCAGACGGTGACATTTTGGTTAAATGCGACGCCGATACAATTCTTCCAACCGGGTGGATAAAAAAAGTAAAAGAAACTTTTACTAAAAAGAAAAAGATTATCGCCTATGTTAATCACTTTGTTATTTATGATATGCCTATGGTAAATAGAATCACTTTTTTTTCTTATTTATATCAATGGTTCTTTAAAATTATCAGTGGTTACTATATATTGCTTGGTCCTGCTCTAGCAATAAGAAAAACTGTTTGGCAAAAAATAAAAAATCAAGTATGTGTCGATGATAAATTAGTTCATGAAGACATTGATCTTTCCATCCACACTTCTCCCTATGGCAAAATCTTTCTCGACAGATCAATTAATATTAATATTTCAGGAAGAAGAATTAAGTATAATCCTTTCTCTTTTTTTGTTGAATATCCTTTTATCGTTTTGAAAATGTTAAAAAACCATCGACTTTAACTCTTTCAAAGTTGTCACTTCTTGAGGATTTTTGTCGTCACGGAATCTTTCCAGTCTCGGAAATCTTAATGCTAAACCAGCGGTATGGACAGGTGATTTAGTGATTTCGTCAGATCGGATCTCAACAATAATTTTCGGTTCCGCCCAGACATCGCATTCCATCATTTTATTGACAAAATAATTTTTTGGTTTTTCTTTAACTCTTAACTTATAACTCTTAATTCTTAACTGTTTCCATTCCTTATCTGTCAGGCCGGTGCCGATTTTCGCGATTGTGACAAATTGATCTTTTTTTTCGTCTAATACTCCCACTAAAAAAGCACCGATACCAAAATCTGTCCGTTTACCTTTTCCATAGTCATAACCCATCACCAAGCAATCAATTGTGTCTCTAATTTTTGCCGAATAACTTCTTTTGTATTTTATCCAGTTCCATTCCCTCGCTCCTGGTTTATAAACACCGTCGATTTTCTTGGCAATAATTCCTTCCAAGCCTTTTTTTATCGCTTCATCAAATAATTTTTCTAGCCTACTTTCTTCGTTAACTTTTTCTTCATCGGCAACAACAACTGTTTCTTTTAATAAATTTTTTTTAGTTATGATTGAATCTTCAAGCGCTTTTCTTCTCTCAATAAAAGATTTATTAATAAAACTCTCTCCGTCTTTATAGAGAAGCTCGAAAGAAAACAATCTTAAAGGAACTTCTTTAGCCATTTTTTCGATTTCATATTTTCTTTTTCTCTGAGCTGTCTCCTGAAAAGGAAGAAATTCACCCGTCTTCGTATTATAACCTACTGCCTCTCCTTCAAAAATAATTTCATCGGCTTTTACCTGTTTTTTTACTCCGGAAACAATGTCAGGATACATATGGGTAACGTCTTCAAGACTTCGTGAATATAACCGTACTTCCTGCTTTGCTTTGGAGTAATGTACCGCTAAACGAAATCCATCGAATTTTGGTTCAACCAAACATTGGCCAATCTGTTTTAATATTTCTGCTGCTGAAGACAGTCTCTCGGCTTTCATCATAATTATGGGAGTAAAAAGTTTTGGTTTAATCTTGTTTAAGAACTCTATTCCTTTTTCTTTAATAATCCGTCCTATAAACCCAAGTTCGGGCCGGACATGATAAGCTTTCTCTATTACGGGCCGCAGGCTTTTATCTCCTTTTAACATCCATGAATATGCATCTAAAACTGTCATGTCAGAAAAACCCATCCGGATGTTGCCCGTCGGTAACCTGACTAAAAATCTGGAAGATAAAGAGTCCATTTGACGAATCAATTGAGCTAAAAAATTAATCTTAACTTCTTGGGATCCTACACCAGAAGAAGTGGCAAGATGATAAAATATTTCATATACGACTATTGTTTCTAAATCTTTTTCTTCAAAAGAATGATATTGTTTTTTAAAATACTCTACTGTTTTGCCGAGATCGCCGATTCTTTTGAATTCTTTTTCGAAAAAACTTTTTTCGATATTCAAAGCTGATACGGCGGCTTTTATTATCATTTTTTCCGCCATACCAAAATCAATTCCTTCATAAGCCGGCCTAACTTTTCCCTGGAGTAAATAAACAACTTTTTCAATCTCGTCGGGAGTTAATTTTTTGAAAAGCTCTGCCAAGATTCGGGTAATTTCCAAACGAGAAGAAACCTGGCTGATTCTCTCAAAGTAAATAGATAGTTCTGAAAATTTCATAAGCTTTTAAAGACTCGGCAACATAATTTTTATCACACGAGAGTCTCACCACTTCGTGGTCCCCTCGAAAGTGAAAAAATTCCATTGCCTCGTCTTAAAAAAAGCGAGGATGCCAAATTTTTTGCGGTTTGTTGTTTTCCGCCAAAAAATTTCGGTATCGAGCTTTTTACACTATTACGTAACGTGCTGCCTTTGTTGATCCAACTTTCTTAATCAATCCTTTCTTAATTAAATCCTGTAAATCCCGCAAAACCGTATCCTCAGACACATTAGGAAAAATCGTCACGAACATCTGGTTTTGGATATAGCCCACTTCCTGGAGATACTCGACGAGCTTCATCTGCCTTTCTGTCAGATAGATCTGCTGACCGCCGAACTTTTCTTTTAATTTAACGTCTTTTGACAACTTTAAAATCTTTTCTTTGATCTTTTCAAACTCAACCGCCGCGCCGTAGGTAAAATACTCAAGCCAGCTGGTCAAATCTCCCCCCGAAGCTTTTTGTAAATTGTGATAATAAGTAACTGCGTCCTTATCATAGTACTCTTCAAGAGAGAAAAACCGCCTGATGTCGTATCCGCCCAAAAGCAAAATCAAAGTTGCCACTACTCGGGCTACCCGGCCATTGCCGTCTATGAAAGGATGAATGCGAACCAGTTCGTGATGAGTAATTCCGGCTTTTAGTACCGGATGAAGACTGTCTTTATCGTCACGATTTAGCCAGTAGACAAACTCTCGCATCAGAAAAGGCAGTTCCAGTGGCGGTGGCGGCCGAAAAGTCACCTCGCCGGTTGAAGAATTTTTAATTATTACCTGTTTGTTCCTATACTCGCCCATCTGTTCAGCTGATAAAATTTTATCAGTGATGGTCCGATGAAGTTTTTTAATAAGAAGCTCGGTAATTTTATCAATCTTCCTTTTCGCCTCCTCGTCAATAAATTCTATTACTTTTCGATAGTTGATGATTTCCTGGATATCACGCGGCCGGCCGATTACTTCACGACCTTCAAGGATATCTTTGGCATCGTCTTTATGAAGAGCATTACCTTCAATATGAGTGCCGTGATAGGCCGATCTAATAATAGCGTCTTCTTTGAACTGTTTTTCCCATAAAGGCAGTAAGGGCGAATGTTTGATAACCTCTTCGGCGGCTTCAATCTTGGCAATATTAGTTAAAGTTTTATTAGTAATATTAAAAGAAGGATTAAACATAGAAAATATTATATACTTTATCTATGCTCTACGCCATGGAAATCAACCCAACAACTTTTCCACCAGCGCGCCTCTTTAATATCAGTCAACTTTTAAATGTAGTTTTGCCTTTAATGATGTCTGGTGCCGCCTTGATTTTCCTTGTCATGACACTTTATGGTGCCTTTAATCTTTTGACTCACGGTGACAACCCGGAAGCCATAAAGAAAGCTTATTCCACTATTGTTTTTGCCGTTGTCGGCCTTGTTATTGTCATTGCCAGTTTTGTTGGTGTAAAATTAATTGGTAAACTATTAGGAGTTGGAAATATTTTGCCATGAAATTATTAGCCGACGATCTTGTTCCATCTATTTTCGGTCAAGTCACGCCCCCAGCCGGAATGAACTTTGGCGGAGATGACGCCATGGCAGGTTTTGGAAAACTGGTTGGGTTTGGAGTTCGGACATTTATCGTCGTCGCCTCGATGTTTCTTTTGCTCTATCTGCTCTGGGGTGCTTTTGACTGGATAACCTCAAGCGGAGAAAAAGAAAAAATTACCAAAGCGCAAAATAAGATCACCAATGCCTTAATCGGTTTTCTTCTTATCTTTGGCGTGATTGTTATTTTCCAGATCTTTGCCGGCAATATGTTAGGTATTATCAAGCCAACTCCCGAAGGTTGGGAATTTAACCTCCCGGTTTTGAAATAAAAATTATTTTGATTCTATTTTATATATCTTGCTTCCAACCAACATATAAATCTCCTCTTTATATACAACAAAATCATTGCCTTTAGATAAAATGTCAGAATTCACCTGTTCAATATATTCTCCTGTCTTACCTAAGACATAAATCGTTCCCTTGCTCTTATCCCAAAGATAAATTTTCTCCAGATCTTTTGAGGTAAAAACTTTATCAAAGTTTGGCTTACTCTCTGGCAAATCAACTTTAAACCCATCTCTCAATCCTGAGGTATACTTGATAATAATTGAATTGCCGGCCAGATAAAGCGAGCCGTCTATAGCTAACGAATTAATTGACGAGAAATCAATCGCCTGACCGCTTTCAAAATAAGAACTCTTGTTTCCATAACTGTCTTCCCCTCTTAAATATTTCCAAACCTCATCTTTGCCTTTATCCAGAAGATAAATGTTGCCGTTATAAGTATAGATATCAATAATTTCTCCCCAGTCTTTGTCGTTGTCAACTATTTTTTTTAACTTTCCATCACTATCAATCCGGTAGACGCCGCTTCCTTTGGCATAAAAAAATCCTTCCTCTTCATAGCCGGCCACTAAATTAGCTGACTTGATCTCTGATAGTTGATTTTTATTCAAAGATTTTTTTTCCAAAGACAGTTTATAAATTGTTCCTCCCTGCCTGCCGGCAGGCAGGTTTCTTTTATCTAAAATAAAAGCTGTCTCTCCGTCGAGATAAATTCTATCTCCAAGGGCGCTCTTATCATCAACCGTCAGATCAAAAAATTCACTGTATTTCCTTTGTTCTTTTTTGAGAATTTTATTTTCAACTTGAGTAATCATAACTGTTAATTTCTCAAGCTGTCCCTCGAAGCTCGAAGAGCGAAGTGGGACCTCTTTTTTTAATTTGTTCGTTTCCTCTTTACTTTCCTTAATTAAAATTAAGGCCCTATCCATATTAAGAAAGGCGACTTCTTCAGCGGTTGATAGCTTTTGTGAAATTAGTTCTTTAGCTAATTTGATTTTGTTTTGCACACTGGCATTAGTTCTCCTTTGATAGCCCAAAACTACACTCCAAAGGAAAACGAGAAAGATAATAAAAACAGTAATAAAAGTTAGCGTCTTTTTGCTATTTCTCATTAATGACCAGAGGAATCTTATCTTCTCTCTTGTCATCGCGAGGAGACCCGCAGAGCGGGTCGACGTGGCGATCTCTTGAAAGGGATTGCTTCGCTTCGCTCGCAATGACAAAGAATCAGATTCCTCAATTTCACTCGGAACAACAGAAATCAAATTCACAAAAAGAGCTACGGCTCCTTGATCCTGTTTTGCTTTCAAATTAGGTGTGATCTCGTCGATAATTTCAGTCGGACTACGTTGGTCAAAAGTATTCTCCAATCCCTGTCTTCCTCCAACCAAGTCAAAAAAATTATCAGTTGAAAAAATGAAGAAATCACCGTTTTCCACCGGTCCCGAAGCCGTAGTATTTCCCTCTATTAACAACCCTAGTTTATTTTTTCTTCTAATAAATACTTTGCCTGTTCCGGTTGTTTTCAGATATAAAATATTGTCTTTAAGAAAACCCGTGGCAATAGAAAAACCAGAGGGTAAATTCTTTTCTTGAATAAGATTAATAATAAAATTTTCTAAAGATGATAGATTATTTATTGGAGATTGCTTGATTTTTTCCTTGACTAAGTCCAAAACTTGGTGACCTAACTCTTCTGAGAAACCGCTTCCAGTTTCAAGGACAAAAAATAAATTGTCCTGGGAAACAATCCCGGAAAAACCATCTTGTTTCTGCTCACCTAAATAAAAAGCTATCTCTTGTTGAAACATAGTTCAGACCAAAAAAATCGCAAATATTAACAAAATTAAGGCGACAGTAATCTGTAAAGAGCTTATAAAGGAAACGATAAAATTAAACTCATCCTCTAGGGTTTTAATCATAATCTTAACCTGCTTAGAAACAACGATGGCATAAAGAAGATAAATTATCGCAAGCAAAATGGCGGAAACTTTGAAAAAAATGTCAATAATATTATTAAACTCCATGTTTTTTTCCTAGCAATTGATTAATATTTTGCACCACCTGGGATGGAAAAGGAATATCTATAAATTCGACGTTGGCTTCGGTGCCGGCGGTTTGGACAAAAACAGTTCCGTAATCAAAAAGCGAGGCAAAATATCCGCCGCTTTTTACGGTAATATCTTCTATTTTATTTAGGCGGGCAATCGTTAACTCTTTATATAGAATGCCGTGAAAATCTACATCAATCACGCGACGATTCGTAATAATACCAACATTAAAATACCAATTAAGAAAACTTATCCAAATAAAACTTAAGATAAAAACCAAACCAAAACAGTTAAGAACAAAGATCTGATTAAGAGAAAGAAAAGAAGGAATAACAAAATTAACCCCAAAAAAAATGATAAAAATAATAATCGAATTAACTATCCAAGATAGCTGAGTAATTGGATGGGCTCGAAGAAGTAAAAATACTTTCTCACCCGACTCATAGGTTTCAAACTTTATCTTGGGATAAATTAGATAGGAAAAAAATACTCGATTCTCTGATTTTGGATTGTTTTCCATCTTTTATTATTATATACTATATAACTGTCCTGGTTATTAAAGCGACTTGGCACCACCCTTTTCCATCCCGAACAAGGAAGTGAAACGAGTCAGCGCCGATGATACTGCCCGCTTCGGCGGGAGGGAAAGTAGGTCATAGCCGGGACTTTTTTTAGATTCTGTTAACGAGTTAACGGGTTTTGCGAGTTAACGAGTTTGCAGAATCTTAAACCCGCCAAAAAACGCTCTTCGAGACGTCGAGCGAATAGCGATGAGTTAAGTCTCGAAGTAAGTTTGGGCGGGTTATTCACTTTTTTTGCAAGAACTTAAAACTGATTTTAAATCAACTCCTTTAGGCAGGTAGGGTTTCGACAAAGATTCCAACTGATTAACATCAAGATTTATAAGATTTCCTAATAATCCTGAATATTGCGAAAGATCATATTTTTTTGTTTGACCGTCTGCTTTTATTTCTAAAGAAATTTTTTTATTTTTAACCGACAGGTCATATATCTGTCCATTATTTTCATAGTGGCAAATAAACGAACCGTTTAAATCCAAATTAATTTTTTTAGTAACGGTCGGGGTCGAAGTAATAATAATTGTTGGACTAATAATATTATTTAAAGATTTCGATTGATTTTGATTAAATTTTATTAGTAAAGATAATATAATAATAACGATCGGAACAATAATTACTCCTTTGGAAACATAACTAAAAAAATCATCCATAAAAAAATTATAGCAAATTCATTAACTTGACTTATGAACCATATTTATCTATTATAGAACATATAAGTATTGTTCATAAATGTGAAAAATAAATTAAAAGAAAAAGCTATTAATTTAAGAAGAAAAGGCTTCTCATATTCGGAAATCAGAAAACAGGTTAAAGTTTCAAAATCCTCTCTTTCCCTATGGCTTCGCTCTGTTGGTTTAACAAAGAGACAGAAACAAAGACTAACAGAAAAAAAATGGGCGGCTATAAAACGAGGTTGGGAGAAATGGAAAAATCATCGAATAAAAAAAACTAACATCGTCAATAAAGAAGCTTTAGGACAAATTAAAAAAATTAGGAAGACTAAAGAAAAGTTATGGCTCATGGGTATTATGCTTTATTGGGCAGAAGGAGCAAAAGAAAAACAATACAGACTGGGACAAGGAGTTATTTTCAGTAATTCCGACTTCAAAATGATTAGATTATTTCTGAGATGGCTAAAAGATTGTTTAAAAATACCAAAGGATAGGATTAATGTTGATATATATATTCATAATAATAGTACACATAGGTTGAATGAGGTTAGATCGTTTTGGTCAAAAGTTACAGGCTTTCCTATTAAAAAGTTTGGTAAAATATACTTTAAGAAACATAAAATTAAAACCTTAAGAAGAAATACAGAAAATAATCATTATGGATTATTAAGAGTAAAAGTATCAAAAAGCACTTATATAAACAGAAGGATTGCCGGATGGATTGAAGGAGTTTACCAAAAATGGGGGGTCGTCTAATGGTCGGACTTCTCCCTTTGGAGGAGAATATCGGGGTTCGACTCCCTGCCCCCCAGCATTAGAGCTTCACAACGATACAAAGTGAGTTGATGAAGCTCTTATGTCTTGAGCGTAGTCGAAGGACGAAGTCAAATCAAAAAATGTTTTACTTCTATATAGTTCGTTGTTCCGATAATTCCCTTTACTGTGGCCAAACAAACAATCTTCAAAGGCGGATACAGGAACATAATTTTGATAAAAATAAATCATCAAAGTATTTAAGAGCAAAGAAGCCAGTGAGGCTTGTTTATTCTGAAGAATATCCAACTTTACAATTGGCGATGAAAAGAGAATGGCAAATAAAAAAATGGACTAAGGCCAAAAAGGAAGCTTTGGTTAAAAAAGATTTTAAATTATTAAAAAAGTTATAAAATTGTTTAGGCAACTACTGATTAATTGGGTCCTGACCGATACGCTAGGGTTACTGTCAAAAATATTTCGTTGACTCAACAAAAAACTTGATAGAACTTATGTTTAGGAGGAAAATATCAATATATGAATTATCTATTAATTGGAAGCAAAGAAGGCGGAAGCTGGAAAGATGCAACTTTATTTTGTACCGGAACCATTGATAAAATCCAAGAATTTTTTAAAACAAGAGAAAAACCTTTTATTCTTTGGTATTTAATAGACACAAGTCAACTTTCCCAAAACTACAACGACTATAAACAGCTTGATTTATTATTCTTTGACGCTCAAGAAAAACACCCGGATCTTGTAGATAAAGATTATAAATATGATCCTTTCGTAGGTTTTTACGATATGGTAGCGACGAGTAAAAGTTGGGGATTATTCAAAAAGTTTATTGAAGCAGAAAAACCTGTTGAATTATAAGAATAAATTGGGTTCAGACCGACGCGTTCAGCCAGTAAGAATTGGAAAGAGGTCAGGAGGTAACGATTGCTCCATATAGCCCGTTCCTTCCTTCAGAAGAATATCCTTGTTCCACCCGACTCATATACGGACAAATCCTCTCTATTCTTATAGTGTTGGTTTTACCTTAATAGATACAAAACGATGCAAGGTCGCTAAAGTATATATTTACGTAACCGCGGTAATGTCAACAATAATGGGAGCGTAGAAAGCAAAAAAACCAGGCTAGAAACTCTTAGAAGGTAAACAAACCCAATCGTTTCTGCTAAATAACTTCCAAAATAAGAAGCAAGAGCAATACTTATTAGTCCCAAACCATCAATTAATCCCCACTCTTTTTCTTCCTTGTTTCTATCCAGGTGTTGAGAAAAAAACGCGTATTTGATTGGGTTATAAACCCCTATACTAATACCTATGATTGCGAATAGTAAGATCGCGAAATAGGCATTATGAACAAATGAAAGTAGTAAAAAAGCTATAGACACTATAAGAATACATATAGTAAGCACGATAATTTTGTATTTATTGTTAAGTCTCTTGTGAAGATAGGGACTTATTAAATCCGTAAACCCCCTAAACAAGAAATAAGTCCCAAAAGACACGCCTGCAGTTAACGTAGAACCATTAATCATATTTTTAGAAATATGAATACTTGCAATAGAAAGAAATAAATAGTTTGAGAACCAAAAAATAGCGTCGTTTAGCACTAATGATTTTATAAAAACATTAAGTTTCATCATGAACTTTTAAGTATATTATATATAATTAATGGATTACGATGTTGGTTATATTCAAGGTTTTTCAATGTCAACGCCCAGCCTTTTGAACTAAATGTAAGTTTGATTAAAACGTATGAACTGCCAAGATTGATTGAGAAAATGCTTGAATTAGATCCATAAATAAAGATATTAATATGAGTAATACTCTTATTGTCTTTCATAGATGCGGTGGGAAATCATTGGGCTATCCTCCCAATACACTTCTGACTATTAAATGGGCGCTAAGCTATGGGGCAAAAGCAATTGAGTATGATATTGTTTTCTGCGAAGATAACAATAAAGATAAAATTATTGTTGTTGAACCGAAAGTACTAAAAAAAGCAAACCTGGATATAAATAATCTTAAATGGCAAAATGTCCTGAAATTAAATGCGGGAAATGATAAATTTGGATACCAAAAAGTGCCAGAATTAGAAGAAGTTTTAGGTTCTGCTCCAGACATTCATCATCAAATCCATATTAAAGGTAATCATCCTCAAACCGTCTCTACTCTGTTACAAAAACTGGAAGAGAAATCAAATTTTGTAATTACATCCTTTGATATTCAAATTCTCAAACAAATAAAAAAAATCAATAATATAGTTAGGGTTGGTTGGTTAGTAAAACCAAAACAAGAAAGACGTAATGAAGGTCTAACTGATTTAACAGCTTTAGTAACTGCAAATCCTGAAGCTTTACCTACTTATTCTTTAGATGAACTTAATAAAATTTTAAATCAAGCAAAAGTAAACTTAATTGATATAGTAATACTTTGTGCTCCACGAATTAAAGAAAAAATAATCGTTGATACTGTGAAGAAGAATCAGATTGAATGTGGCGCTTGGGGAGTGGGAACAAATATTGTTATAGCAAAAAGGTTAATTGACTATAACATTGATAGGTTTACGATAGATAATCCTGAAGAATTAATATAAAAATTTCTCACATAGTAGTTCGACTTCGCTCACTATAAATCAACTAGTGCTAGCCAGGAAGAAGTGCGAAAGGTTAACCAATTATCCCCCATTTTCCATCTCTATTAATTCCTTGCTGGACCTCATTTCTTAAAACTCGAGAAAAAAAATTAGGCACATTATAAAATATAAACATGACATTTAGGAATCGGGTCTATCAAATGACCAAAAAAATTCCCAAAGGAATGGAAAACTGACAGGATATTCTCAAGGAAAAGGAATTTCCACAAAGAAAAAGATGCTTATTTCTGAAGGAGTATTTTTCATAAACGACGACGTCGATCTTTTGCGTTCTTAATGGAATTTTTGATACGGCTTTATTTAGTTTGACTTGACTACAAATAAAAAAGTTTGTATATTGGTTTAAATATGGCAGGATTTTTTTCTTGGATAAAAAATAATAAACTAATCTGTGTTCTTGTTGTGATAATTATTTACCTTCTTGGAAAAAATTCTATATTTTTACCTCGAACTTATCTAACTTCATCTTCATTATCAAAAATGTCGAGTGCGTCTCTCGGAGGCAGTAATAGTTTGAATGACATAATGCCTTTATCTGAATCTGCTCCGAACGCAAATATCAAAGACCGTTTGGTAATAAAAAATTCGTATCTTTCTTTGCAGGTTTCAAAAGTGTCCGATGTCCAAAAACAGGTTATCGGAAAAGCCGAGGAACTTGGCGGATATATGGTTAATTCTTCTATTGATAATCCAAGTGACGTTGCATCGGCAACTGTCACTGTTCGTATTCCTTCAAAACAGTTGGATAGCGCTCTTCAATATTACCGTTCCCTTTCTATTAAAGTAGTTTCCGAAAATCTCCAAGGTTATGATGTGACCGATCAATATACAGATTTTGCCGCGCAACTGAAAATATATGAAAAGACAAAGGTTATATTTGAACAAATGCTTGATAAAGCAATAAATGTCCAGGACATTCTTCAAATTCAGCGTGAAATCATCAATATCCAGGCTTCTATCGATTCAATCAAAGGCCAGCAGGACTATCTTGAGAAAAATTCCGAAATGGCAAAAATCACCCTCTATCTTTCGACAGATGAACTTGCGCTTCCTTATGCTCCGACAGAAACCTGGAGGCCAAAAGTCATATTTAAACAGGCTGTTCGTTCGCTTATTGGTACGCTTCGGAGCATCGGTTCTCTGACCATTTGGATAGTGGTCTATTCTGTAATATTGGTACCTATCTTCTTTATTATTCTTTTTATCCGAAGGCGAACACAGGCTAAAAAACTCTAACTAAATATGAAGATAAATAAAATTCTAATATTAGTTGCTTTTATTATTGTTTTACTTCTGGGAGTTCTTTTAGGTTTTAACATTAAAAGTATACAAAGTGGCGAGGAGCCAATTAACATCAATCCTTTTCCAAAATCTTGCCAGTATAACGGTAAGACTTATAAATCTGGCGATAGTTTCCCTGCTGAAGACGGATGTAACACTTGTGGTTGTGAAGACGGAGAAGTTATGTGCACCTTAATGGCTTGTGATAAATAAAACTATGAACAAAGTTTTAAAAACTGCTTTTTTAAATGCGATTGGGACGGCTTTATATGTTGGCGCTGTCGGCAGTTTTATGTATTTTGGAACGCTTATAAAAATCGGAAGAAAGGCGACTTTTTTAGCGCCGATCGCCATGCTGCTTTTATTTGTCTTCTCAACCGCTCTTACCGGATCTCTCATTTTTGGTAAACCAGCGCTTTTATATCTTGACGGCAAAAAGAAAGACGCCCTCACTCTTCTTACCTATACTTTAGTAATTTTTTTTGTAATTACTTTTATTTCTCTTCTGGTTCTTTTTTTATTTAATCATTGATTGTTGACTGGTGGTTGACCTGCTCTCACTATGGGATTAAGTTGGATATTGGTTGCGGTTACACTGCCATCAGTATTTTCCGTTCCAAAAACTGCCACTTTTTCTCCGGTTTTCAACTGACTTTTATCTACGGTTTCCGCTTTATTAATTTGGGTTTTATCTGATAATAAAATTATTTTGCTTGAACCGTCCTGGAGCTTGACCGTGATTGATTTGTCATCACTAGCAATTATTTCTCCTGAAACCGGCTGGAATCCTCCCCGACTATTGGTTCCGCTTCTTATTCCTTGCCTGTTGTTAAACTGTCCGCTAAATGAGACCCTTTGGCTTTGTTGATATTTCATTCCACCGTAAAAACCAAGTCCTCCAACTAACAAAGCTAAAACGATTATTAAAACAATATTGTTTTTCATCTTATTTCACCTCCAATCAATTTATAAATATATTTGTCATCCCGACCGAGTGAAACGAGTGGAGGGATCTTAAAAAGATTCCTCGACTCCCTTCGGTCGCTCGGAATGACGACGGGGCATTATTCATATCTCAACGCTTCAATCGGCTGTAAATCAGACGCCTTTTTCGCAGGGTACCAACCGAAAATAATACCAATGACTCCGGAAACAAAAAAAGCCAAAATAATCGCCGGTAAAGAAATTGTAAAATCAACACTGATAATTTTGGCAATAAAATACGAGGTGACAACACCAAGTAAGGAACCGATGATTCCGCCACTAAAGGTTAAAATCACCGCTTCGGTTAAAAACTGGTTAATAATAATTTTTTTCTTGGCGCCTAAAGCTTTTCTCAAACCAATTTCGCGGGTTCGCTCCGTCACTGTCACCAACATAATATTCATGATCCCGATTCCCCCAACTAAAAGAGAAATGGCGGCGATTCCCGATAAAAGAGAAAGGTACCTGTTGCCGATGAAACAGTATTGATAAGATCCTGCTGTGACATGATTGAGAAATCAGCGTTGGTGGGATCGCTCAAATGGTGACGCGCTAGTAAAAGATAGCCTACTTCGTTTTGCGCCTGAACCATCACGTCGCTGCTTTTTGCCTCAAGAGAAATCGTATTTAAATAGTTAGCGCCAAAAAGTTGTTTTTGCGCGGTTGTTAATGGTACATAAACAATGTCATCTTGATTGTTAAAACCAGTGCCGCCTTTGGCAACGGTTGTACCGATGACCGTCAACATCTGACTGTTAACTCTTATCGTTTGGCCGATCGGATTTGCGCCGTCACCAAAAAGATCCGTCACTACCTGCGGTCCCAAGACTGCGACCTTAGCCATACTATCGACGTCATTTTGGGAAATAAAACTTCCCGAAGTAATATTTATTTTATGGACATCAGCATAAACGGGGGTGACACCGATAATCTGCGTGTTGGTATTATTGCCTTCTGCCATTACTTGTGATCTCTCGGAAAATTCTGGAGAAACTTTACTAATCGTCGTAACTTGTGAAGAGACGACAATTTCTTTGGCATCATCTAAAGTTAAGGAGGTCCTTCCTCCGGCCGCTCCCCTAACTCCGCTTTCTCTTACAGCTCCCGGCCTGACTGTTAACAAATTTGACCCTAAAGATTCGATTCTTGACTCAATTGATTTTTGGCTTGACTGCCCTAAAGAAATAAGGGCAATGACGCTGGCAATGCCGATAATGATTCCAAGAATTGCCAGACCGGTTCTCATTTTATTGATCATTAAGGCGCTTAGAGATTCAAAAATTGCTTCTTTAAGTTCCATATTATTTATTTTGTTTACCATTCATCTCGTCGGTAACAATCTTGCCGTCACGAATAAGAATGATTCTTTTGGCATGATAGGCAATGTCGGATTCATGGGTGATCATAATGATCGTATGGCCTTTATCGTTTAACTCTTGAAAAATCGCCATGATTTCTTCGGCTTGAACCGAGGCAATATTGCCCGTTGGCTCGTCAGCTAGTAAAATTGCCGGGTCCATGACCAGTGCCCGAGCGATCGCCACCCGCTGCTGCTGACCGCCTGACAGTTGACTAGAAGAATGCTCCATCCGATCTTTTAAACCCAACATTTCCAAGTATTTTTTGGCTTTTTCCAATCTTTCTTCTTTATTAATTTCGGCATAGATCATCGGCAGCATGACATTTTTTAAGGCTGTCGTTCGCGGCAGTAAATTGAAAGCCTGAAAAACAAAACCAATCTGACGATTGCGGATATCAGCTAGTTCATCTTCGCTTAACCGGGAAATGTTCTTGCCGTCTAATAGATAGTCTCCGGAAGAAGGTAGGTCTAAGGCTCCTAAAATATGCATTAAGGTTGATTTGCCTGATCCTGACGGTCCCATAATCGTGACAAACTCTCCCTTTTCAATATTAATAGAAACATCTGATAGGGCCACAGTTTCCACTTCACCGGTTTTGTATACCTTACTGATATTTTTTGTTTGAATAATGGTCGTTTTCTTCATGATTAACGGTTAATCCTAAAGCTGCCTCCGCCGCCAAAGCCGCCAAAAGGAGACTGGTTTTGGCTGCCGGTTGACTGGCTGTTGGTTGAAGGAGTAATAATACTGGTCACAACCGTGTCGCCTTCAGAAAGGCCGGAGACGATTTCCACCTGCGAGCTCGATGACAAACTTGTTTCCACTGTCGTTTCCACTGGTTTGTTGTTTTTCATCACTCGAACATAAGAGGTTCCATCGGTTTGTTTTTGGACTGCCGAGGCCGGCACATAGAGGGCGTCATCCTTTGAGTCGGTAATGATATTGGCGGCCGCCGTCATATTGGGAAGAATAGAGTTTGATTCAGTATCAAGGCGGATGACAGTCGGATAGGTGACGACTCCGGATGAGACTTGACCCAAAGTATCAATACTGACGACTTTTCCGGTAAAAGTTTTATCAGCTAAAGAATCAAGGGTGACCGTTGCTTTGTCGTCTAATTTAACTTTGGGAACATCTATCTCGGTCAAACTAATAGAAACCATTGGCAACGCTTTTGTTTTAATACTGGCAATTTTGGTTGAAGTCTGGGTACTGTTTAAACTATTAGATGAGACTGAGGCGATCACCGATCCCTCCTGAAGAGATAGTCCGGTAACAACTCCGGAAATCGGTGCATAAATAGTTGGTGATGACTGTTGATATGAATACCAAGCTGTATTAAAAGCAATTTGGGATTGGCTGATAGCTTCTTGACCGTTTTTATATTTTGCTTCTGCTGAAAACCAATTATCTTGAGTGATTAGAAACTCTGTTTGTCCTTGGCGTTCCGGAGTGTTGGGGGTGCCGTCGCTGTTTTGATAATGGCTGCTGGTCGCTAAATTAAAAAAAGTCTGCCATTTGGTAAATAAGTCGGACTGAAGTGCATAGAGGTTGTCTTTAGCCGACTAGAGATTGTTTTTCGCGCTGACATAACTTCCCCAGGCTTGTGATGATTTTTGCTGGCCTTCAAGATCGAGATTAATGTCGGCAATTTTATCACCCATTTTCACTTCGTCGCCGTCTTTGACATAGAGTTTGGAAACGACTCCTGAAGCCTGAGTGGAAATAATACCGTTATTGGCCGTTGACACTGCTCCAGAACCTGTCACAGAAATAATCAAAGTGCCTTTTTGAACTGTACTGGTTTGATACTGGACCTGATTCTTTTTTGCGCTGCTGATTTTTGAAAAACCATACCAACCAATACTTATGACCACTAAAATAATAATTACTTTTTTAATTATTGACATTTTCAAAAACCAGTTTTTTATTTTTTGCATAAACACCCTCCTGTCATCTCGACCGAGTGAAACGAGTGGAGGGATCTTATTTTTTTAGATTCCTCGACTCCGCTCGGAATGACAAGAAATAGTAAATAATAAACCTTAAATTCAGCTGAAAACAGGTAAAGAAATTATTACTGTTGTTCCTTTTCCTAATTTACTTTCCATTTTAATCTCTCCTTGATGAACTTCAATAATTTTTTTGGCAATCGACAGACCCAAGCCGTAACCACCGCTGTCTTTTTTAGCCCTGGCTGAATCGGCCCGGTAAAATCTGTCAAAAATATAAGGTAGGTCTTTCTTGCTAATACCTATGCCTTGGTCTTTAACAAAAACAAATATCTTTTTATCTATTTTTTTAGAAGTAATAAAAATTGATTTTTTTTCATTACTGTATTTAATCGCATTGTCTAAAATAATTACCAGTAAATCAGTCAAACCGTATTGACTGCCATTAATCGGAAAGTCTTTAACCTGATCTTTAATAAGAATGTTTTTTTGCCTAGCCATTGGATTAATTTGACCAATTGATTCTTTAATAATTTTTTTTAGCGACAGTTTTTCAAATTTTAAATTTTCCTTAGGAGTTTCTAACTGACTCAACTGCAGTAAACCATCGGAAAGACGGGAAAGTTTGTTCACCTCAACGATGCTGTCTTCAATCAACTGTTTCGACCCTTCAAGGTTTAGATTTTTATTACGTAAATTAACTTCCATCGCCGTCTTTAAAGAAGTCAAGGGTGTTTTTAATTCATGGGAAGCATCACTGACAAATCGGTTTTGTTGGTCAACCATTTCCTGAATCGGTCTTAAGGTCTTCGTCAATAAAAAATCTTTCCACTCTCAATCTTTGCATTCTTGAAAACCGGTATATCTCGCTCATCAGGCCCCGGTAAATCACTAAGCTAAAAGCAATGCTGACAAACATGATGATCAGCAAATACCAAACAGTTAATTTTAATCGCGCTTTTTGAAACATATTTATTCTATTTTATAACCAAAGCCTCTAATGGTAATAATCAGAGGTTTTTTCTTTTTAAATGGTAAGTCGATTTTATTTCTTAAATTCCTGATATAAACCTCAACCGTATTGGGAAGAATATCGGCATCATAGTCCCAAACATGGCCAATTATCTGATCTTTGGTGAGAATCCTAGCTTTATTTCTCATTAGATACTCGAGGAGAGAAAATTCTTTATTGGAAAGTTTAATTAATTTTCCGAAACGCTTCACCTCAAAAGTCTTAGGGTTAAAAATCAGGTCAGAAACAGTTAAAACTTCTCCAAGAGTTGTCTTTGGTCTCCGCGTTAAAGCTCGGATCCTCGCCAACAGTTCTTCAAAAGAAAAAGGTTTGGTTAAATAGTCATCAGCACCGTTATCCAATCCTTTGATTTTGTCCTGTATCTGTCCTTTGGCGGTCAATATTAAAATTGGCGTGTGAACTTTATTTTTGCGAAGGCTCTGGCAGATATCAGTTCCGTCCATACCGGGAAGCATCAGGTCGAGAATAATCACATCATATTCTTCTGTCGCTGCCAAATCAAATCCGTCATTACCATCATAAGCAATATCAACGGCATAGTTCTCCTGTTCTAGTCCTTTTTTAATAGAATTGGCAATTCTGTGTTCATCTTCAATAATGAGTATTCTCATGAAACCTATTATAGCCTATCAGCTGAAAAAGAGCTTAAAAACTAACAATAACTGTCCGGCTTCTTGGTCCGTCGAGTTCAACCAAAACAATCCGCTGCCAAGTACCAAGGACCAGGCGTCCGTCTTCTACCGGAAGAACTAGTGAAGAGCCGACTATCGAAGACAAGATGTGGTCTGGCGTATGAGCCGGGTTGTGGGGATGGCGGAAATTCATTTTGGGAGTGATTTTTTCCAGAAAATCCAAAAAATCTAAATCTGTTCCTGGGTCAAGATCAGCTGTTGTCAGGGCAGCTGTCGTGTGAGTAATAAACAAAAAACAGTTGGCATCTTTGACTTTTAAATCATAGATAATTCCTTTCACCTCATCAGTAATATCAACAATTTCTTTGCTTTTACTCGTTTCAATCGTTAAAATTTTTCTCTGCATAAAAAAATTTTATCACAAGTTTCAGCATCGTCGCCGCAGTTCCGATATCTACCTACATGACGTGTGTACTTGTGAAGAATAAATGATTTTAACTAATCACTCTTCACTCTTTACATCTTCGTTCAATTTCTTCAACATTTCGTATACTTTGTTTAATACGATATCTAATGAAGTTGTATTTCCACCTCTGGCCGCTTCTTTTGTTATTTCTACTGCTTGACTTAATAAGTTAATTTTTGTGTAAGACATTAGTTTTCGCCTCCTTTCTCAATTATTTCTTCAATCTTTCTTTTTGCTTCTTCTAGTAATTCCTTTGATTTTTTCCTTGCTTCGTGGGATTTTTTCACCAGCTCGGCGATTTTTTGTTGTTTTTCTTTTGAAAGTAAAGGAACAGCTAAATTATTTATAGTTGGTAGATCTGTATTCTGTCTTACACTCGCTTGAGCAATTTTTCTTAACAAATAATAAGGTCTACTTATATTGTTTATAAACAATGACATATAAAAAGGATCGAATAAATCTAATCCTTCTTTATTTAAGCGGGCTCTGATAGTGAAAGAAGCGAACAACCAGTTTTCGTTTTCCTTTGTAGCAACGGCAGAATAACCAACTGTACCCATTTGAGAAATTACTATATCATTTTCTTTTAAATAAAATTTACTGGGAAGATTTTTAGTAGAGTCTTCGCTCAAAAAATCTAATTTATCCCGATCGCTTATAAAACAGCTTTCTAAATTTTCACCTTTTACATATGGTATTCCTTTTTCAACATATGGACTAGTTGGAACAGTTCCATACGAAATTAAGGAGCAAATATCTTTTAATTTTCTTTGTTCGTGTTTATTTAAAATTTTTTCAACTTCTGTATAGATTGGATCAAAGTATTCAGCATCTATACGATTGATAACAAGTGTTTCGGAAAAATTAACTTCATAATACAAGTTGTTATTAAATTTAAAATTCTCTAATCCTAATTCTTCTAAAAGCAAATTTTCAGATTGTCTGTATATTTCAACCGATTCGTCTTCTTTTGACATTCTTTCTTCATATATTTTTTTTATAATTTCTTGTTTTTCTAAAGGTAAGACTGGTATTTTATAGCTCCTAATTTCTTCGTAGGCTAAAGCGGGTCTTGAATTTCCAGTAATTTTTCTATCAGATTGATAACGACCATACTTTGAATTTAAAAAAGCAGAAACATATTCTGGAATTAAATCATCTTTAAAATGCATCCTTACAGAATGCTGATTTATATTAGCTTCACCATAATTACTTTTATAAACTGCGGATTTGCCGTAAGAAACACCAGTTATAGTAAGAAGAACGTCTTTATCTACCAGTCTTGATCTTTTTAACTGAGTATTATGAATTTTTTCATCTATAAAAACAACATCAGAAAAGTCGAAATACCCAGGCATAATATTCTGTACTCTTAAAAATTTTATTCCTGTTAAAGGATAGTTGGCGCCTAATGGAGTAGCCCCTCCCGTCAAAGAATTGTTATTACTTAATAGTTGTCCAAAAAATTTTAGAGAATCTTTAAATTTATTTAAATTTTTTTCTAATTCTAAATATTCAGGCTGATAATATTCTGCATCAATTCTTTTCGCACCTTCGAGTTGGGATTTTTGGATGATTGAATAGCTCATATATTGATTTAGATTGTTATAATAACTTTTCAATGCCTCTTGACATTTACTATACGTGTTGTATTATAAAGTTGAGCGTGTCCCAGGTCTGGGTGCCCGCTCATTTTTTTTACATTACCTGTACTAAATTTTTGTTAATAATCTTTTTTAATTCTGGATTTTTTCTTGTAAAGCTATCCTTAATTGCTCCGCTTATAAGATCTGTATATTGGAGTAAAGGAATATACTCCGAGTCCGCATGAGTTATATGATTAATTTTTTTCTTATAAGTTGTATTTACCTTACCTCGGAGATAGTTATTAAATTCATCAAAGTTGTAAGAACCATTACATGATCTTCTATCAGCTCTATCAATCACTACTTCGCAATTTAGTAATTGATTATCAAGACAGCAGCGAGTTATTACTTTTGCTGTAATATAAGTGTCAAAGACGTTATGAAAGTATCTTTTAGAGCTTTTATCTTTTGTAGCAAAAGTTCCTTTATATTGTTTTTTATCTACACAACGATAGTATACTTCAATCTTGTTTTTATCTAATAATTCTAATAGTACTTCGTATAGATTGAGCGGGATAGTAATTGATTTAATTTCATCTCTGTAGCCAAACTTATTTTTAGTTTCCAAAATATCATGCTCAAATTTATGTAGTTGTTTTATATCAACTAATAAAGCAGAAACAATATAATAATCGCTTGCCCCTGTTTTAATCTTATTACCTTTACTATCCAAAATACATTTATTATTTTTGTCTGTTTTAAACGGCTCACCTGGGTCACCAGATTCGTCAACAAAAATATAGGTTTTCATTTTTTATAAAAATAATTTTTGATTGAAATATTCCGCATCAATTCTTTTCGCGTCTTCGAGTTGGGATTTTTGTATTATTGAAAAGTCCATTTCTTTTTATATGTTTTATATGACCAAACTATAATTTGTAAATATTCTATTTTTTTATTATTTTTCACCTCCGTTATTTTATTTGCGCGGCCGCCTATTTCTGAAATCCACTTTTTTCTAAATTCATCTTCGAGATAAAGAGTAATTTCAAACTCTTTTTCAATATCTAAATCCATAGGAGGATCAATCCAATAATAAGATGTGTCTCCTGTACCAGCTGAAATTAAACGTGGTTTTTTAAATCTTTCCTTTTTTTTTGGTAAATCAAATCCAAATAGGTATAGATTAATCTTTCCAACATTTATTAAATTTATCTTATTTGTTCTTGAATCTGGCACTGCAGAAATAGCTACATAATCCTGAAGTTTGGTTAAACGTTTATTAATTAAAATCTGCCAGAATCCAAAAACAAAAGCTCCTATTAATGTTAAAATATCTAACCAAATTTTATGTAGATTTAAAAAATTTTCAATTATATTAATAAATTTCATTTATAAAAACTAAATCCTTGTTTTTTGGCGAAACTGATAAAGGCTTCGGCGATGGCGTTAAGGTCGTGGTCGAGGACTTTGCGGAAGTTGGCATTGTGGATATATTTTCCTTTTTCGTCTTTTTTATAAATATAGTCTCCGGAGTTATCTTTACCGGCTTTTTTGGAAACGGCCATAAAGATTGGATAATCTTTTAACGGTTCCTCTCTTTCATTCCATTTTTGTAAAAATAAAACACTGGTTTTTGTACCGGTATGAGGTTTAAAAGTATTTCCGTGTAAACCTATGACTGCCAAAATCCGCGCTTTGTCAAAAAGATAGTCGCGGACGTATTCCATATTAGTGTTGTTAAACACTCCTTGAGGCAAAACTATGGCTAATCTTCCACCGGGCCGGACAGCATCCAATGACCTTTCAATAAAAAGGATGTGTCGTTCGACATTGTTTTTCAGTTTTCCGCCGTCTTTTTTAGCCAGTTGATACTGCCTTAATAACTGCGAATCCGGATTTTCTCCGGCAAAAGGCGGATTCGTCAATAAAATATCAAAATTAAGATGTCTAAAAGTCAGTTGGTTTTCTTTTTCATCCGAGGGATTTTCAAAATGACTAAGAAGCGGTTTTAAAGCGACTCTTGTATCCTCACTCTCTCTTCCCTGCCAATCGGTCGCATCAAGGGAATTTCTTTTGAAAATATGGTGTTTTCCATCTCCGGCAATCAACATTAAAGCCTGGGAGATACGACGCATATTATCATCAAAATCAATCCCATACAAATATTTACCTGCGTAGCCTTTTTGCGCCTCGTTAGTTTTTAAAAACTTATCCCAGACTTGATACATGCTATGAAGTAAAAATCCTCCGCTGCCGCAGGCTGGATCAATAATATATTCGTCTTCCTTCGGGTTTAACATCTTGACGCACATCTTAATGATATGACGAGGTGTAAAATACTGTCCTTTTGTTCCCTTTGACACTTCAGTAATCAGATATTCAAAAGCGCTATCGATAATCTCATATTCACCGGTGCCTATCTCAAAAAGTCTGTAGCTTTCCAAAAAAGGAACACAGATACTAAGTCTGGCTGGTGAAAGTTTAATTCTATCTGAACTTTCAAAAGTATCAGACCACTCTCTGGCCGCATTTTTAAATAGTTGATTAACTACTTCATAGGTTTTTTCAGGATCTTGGTATTTTCTAAATATCACTTCTTCATCTATTCTTTTTTCGCGAGCTAATTTTTCATCGTATAACTTGGCATAAATCAGTTTAAAGATTTCTTCAAACACATTCGCTCCTGATCCGGCTAAAGCCAGCTCCTCGATTCTTTTTATGATAAAAATAAAATCAAACTTTGGATTTAAAGAATTCCAAGTTTTTTTAATTTCAAAAAGATCGTCAATTGTTTGATCGGCTTTTGGAATCTCACTTAAAGAATCTTGAAACTCTTTAGGATATGGCCGATAAAGAATGACTCTTTCCTTGCCGTTTGACCAGACACCAATCTCTGACCCTTCGGCTGACAAATAGCTTTTTAACTGCTCTATTCCTTTTTTCTCGTCAGGGCTTTTGACTTCGATAATAATATAAGGGGTGATTTTATCTTTTTTGTAAACAACAATGTCAGCCGCTTTGGCGTGGATTTCCCGGCCGAAGTGAATACTTTTTTCCGTATCGATACGGTCATAAGGATAAAGGTAATATTTATTGAGTTTATGCAGCCAGAGCTGACGAACAATCTCTTCTGGTTTACCAAGATTCTTTTGTTGGTCGAAAACTAATCGTAGTTTACCCGATTTTAAATCTTTGATAAAAAATCTGTCCTTTTCTTCTTCGGTAATTGTCAAAACTTCTTCTAAATCCATTTCTTCAAACTCCTTGAGTCCAAAAACAGTTTGGTTATCTTTAAAAATTTTATCGACTACCTCCTTGGTTTTATTGATTTTTTGAGTGGGCATAGATAAATTATAAAAATATTAAATAGGTTTCCAATAACCTTCTTTTAAAACTGAAATAACTTTACCTTCTAATTTCATTTCATCAGTGGCGGGAATTATTTCATATTTTGGATTTTCCGGTTTGAGGTAGATATAAGGAGGTTTATCGTCGGAGACAAACCTTTTTATTGTCACTTCATCGTTAATTCGAGCTAAAACAATATTACCAGATATAAACTCTTTTTCTGTTTTAACCAGTACTATATCTCCGTCATTAATGCCTGCATTAATCATAGAATCGCCTGATATTTTCAAAAGAAATACTTTATCTGCAAGTTGTGCCACGTCTGGTGAAATTTGTTGCCAGTTTCCGGAGACTTCAATTGTATTTATCGGTACTCCTGCTGAAGTTATGCCCAAAAATGGAGCAAGAGGTGGCTTACCTAAAGCTTCGTAGCCTGGCGGCAAAATCGCTATGCTTCGAGCCACTGATTCATTTCTTTTTATAACCTGGTTTTTCTCAAGTTTGACAAGAAGATCAATGACGGATTGGTTTGAAGACACATTGAGGCGTTTTCTCATCTCTTCAAAGGTAGGAGGATAACCTTCTGACTCTATATATTTGTATATTATAGAAAGTAAATCTTTTTGCCTTGGGGTGATTTTAATGGCTTTTTTCATGAAAAATAGTATACCCGACTATATGTTCTGGTGTCAAGATGTATAAGTATATCAAAATATATCCTAAAAGTATTTTTTGTAACATATAGTCTACAAAACGAAGTTAATTCACGATAGAGGACTTGACATATTGCAAATCATTTGTAATAATAAAGAATGACAAAAATTGGAATCAGATATACAAAACCGAGAAAACTAGTTTTTGAGGCGTTAGCTCACTACTCTAAACCCGTCTCTGTCGCCGAAATAAATTATTATCTTAAAAACAAAATTGATCTCAGTTCAATTTACCGAACTCTTGAACTTATGAAAAAATCTAATATTGCCGAGGAGACAGAATTTGGGGATGGCAAAAAAAGATATGAATTAATAAGCGAAAAAGGCCATCATCATCATCTGATCTGTGAGAACTGCGGAGATATAGAAGATATTAAGATGAAAGAAGATGAATTATTAAACAAAGTAAAAACAAAATCAAAATTTGCTATCAAAAAACACAAATTAGAATTTTTCGGGCTCTGTCCTAACTGTCAGTAATATGTTGGTTTCAATCATCACTGCTAATATTATCGTAAGTTTAATATCGCTTATCGGCGGGGTGTTAATTTTAAAGAAACAATTATTATCCAAAAAAGTCATTCCTTACTTAGTGGCTTTTGCTGCCGGAGTTATGCTGACGACGGTTTTTTTTGACATGTTTCCTGAAGCTTTAGAGCAAGCGGAAAAAATAGGCAATCCAACCAATATTTTTTTTCCTGCCTTCCTCGGCATTATTATTTCTTTTTTTATCGAAAGATTTGTTTTATGGTTTCACCATCACGAATCCACCCACGGCCTAAAACCAACGGTGTTCTTGATTACAATCGGCGACGGCATTCATAATTTGATCGACGGTGTAACAATCACCGCAACTTTTTTGACCAACTTTAATCTGGGAATAATTACAACAATCGCCATCGCCGCCCATGAAATTCCCCAGGAAATCGCCGACTTCGGCATTCTTATTAATTCTGGTTTAAAAAACTTTCAAGCATTAGCTATTAATTTTCTGTCAGCGCTAACAGCAATTTTAGGAGGAATTGCGGCTTTTTATTTTCTCCAAAACTTAAAAGGCGGACTACCTTTTTTGCTATCGTTTTCGTCGGGAATATTTATTTATATTGCCGGGTCCGATCTGATTCCCAGTTTGCATAAAGAACATAAAAAACAAAAAAAATGGGCCCAGGTTGTTCCTTTTCTTTCCGGCATCATTCTTATGTATATTCTGATAGTTCTTCTTGAAGGAAAACACTAAATATGGATAAAGCAATTTTTGTCAAATCATTAACCAAGAAATTCAACGGCTTCACCGCGGTTGACAACATCTCTTTTGACGTGGAAAAAGGGGAAATCTTTGCTTTTCTTGGCCCAAACGGAGCGGGAAAAACTACAACAATAAAAATGCTAACGACTCTCCTTCACCCAACGTCAGGACAAATCTTAGTCAACGGTTTTAATCCAGTTGCCGATCAAAATAACGTCAGAAGATCGTTTGGGATTGTCTTCCAAGATCCTTCTCTTGATGACGAACTAACCGCTTATGAAAACATGGATTTTCACGGTGTTTTGTATAACGTAAAACAGCCTCTGCGAAAAAACAGGATTGAAGAACTGTTGAAAATTGTCGACCTCTGGGAAAGAAAAAATAGTTTAGTTAAAACTTTCTCCGGCGGGATGAGACGAAGGTTAGAAATTGCTCGAGGACTCCTCCACCATCCGAAAGTCTTTTTTCTTGACGAACCAACCATCGGCCTTGACCCGCAAACAAGAAACCAGATGTGGAAATATGTTATAAACCTTAATAAAAAAGAAGGAATCACAATTTTTTTTACCACTCATTATATGGAAGAGGCAGAAAAAGTGGCTAACAAAATTGCCATTATCGATCATGGAAAAATTATTACTCAAGGAACAGCTAATGAATTAAAAATTGCTACAAAAACCAAGACTCTTGAGGAAGCTTTCCTGTCTTTGACAGGACATAAAATCCGCGACGAGAAAGCCAGCGGTATCGACCACCTTAGAATGCGGCATCAGATGTGGAGATCAAGAAAATAGTGAATAGTTATGAATACAATATACATACTTTGGCTTAGACAACTAAAAAGATATATCAGGTCCCGTTCGAGAATCATCGGATCTTTAGGACAACCTATGTTATTTTTGGTGGCTTTGGGATTTGGATTTGGACCGATATTTCAGAGGGCAGGGGCGGGAAACTATATGAATTTTTTGGCGCCGGGAATTATCGCCCAAGGAATAATTTTTACGGCGATCTTTTCCGGAATCGAACTGATTTGGGACCGCCAGTTTGGATTTTTAAAAGAAACTTTAGTGGCTCCCGTCTCAAGATTGGAAATCATGATTGGCAGAACTTTGGGTGGGGCAACCATTGCCACTCTTTAGGGATTAATTATTTTTATTTTAACTTTATTTGTCGGTTTCAAACCATATAATTTATTAATGTTGCCGTTGGCGATTGTGATTATGTTTTTATCTTCGCTTTTTTTCACCGCTCTTGGGACGGCGATCGCCTCGACTCTTGATGATTTTCATGGGTTTCAATTGATTATGAATTTTTTAGTCATGCCTCTTTTCTTTTTATCAGGAGCGCTCTTCCCTCTTAATGGCCTGCCAAAAATAATAAGTACTATTGCCAGTCTTAATCCTTTGACTTACGGAGTTGACGGACTGCGAACAACTTTGAGCAATGTAACTCACTTCGGATTCACCACCGATTTTACCGTATTAATGATTCTTTCCGTTGTTATTTTATCCATCGGCAGCTTTCTTTTTTCAAGAATTGAAGTTTAATTTTCCTGCCTTTTTGAGACCCTTCTTTGAGTGATTGAAAGAATTTTCTTGCGGATTCTTAAATTAAGAGGTGTGACTTCAAGATATTCATCATCGGTAATAAAATCAAGCACCTGCTCCAAAGTTAAAACAGTTGCCGGGATAAGAGGAATAGAAACTCCCTCGCCGGCCGATCTATTGTTTGTTAATTTTTTTTCCTTGCAAACATTGACTTCAATATCAAACTCTCGGGCGCCAATACCAACCACCATTCCTTCATATATTTGCGTTCCTGGGCCGACGAATAAACTTCCCCTGTCTTGAGCGTTGACCAATCCGTAAGTCATCGCCTCTCCGGGCTTGACCGCAACTAAAGCGCCGTTTCGAATCGAATCAAGCTTGTTTCCTTTAGGAAAATAGCCCAAAAAATAGGTGTTCAAAATTGCCGTCCCTCTTGTTTTTGTCATTAAAATACTTCGTATTCCCAGTAAATTATTGTCGGAAATTTTATATTTTAATCTGATATTGTTTCCGTTGGTTAACATGTCAAGCATCTCGCCTTTTCTCTTTCCAAACTCTTCACTGATTTCTCCCATAAATTTTTTCTCACAGTTAATCGTTACTTCCTCATACGGTTCTTTTTGAACGCCGGCAATTTTTTTATAGATCACCTGCGGTTTAGAAACCTGAAGCTCAAATCCCTCCCTACGCATCGTCTCTATTAAAATAGAAAGATGAAGCTCTCCTCGTCCGGCAACGACAAAATTGGCCCCGTCTTGACTTTCTTCAATTTTTAATCCTAAGTTCGTTTCTTTTTCTTTAAGCAGTCTTTCTCTAATTTGGCGAGATGTTCCCAGTTTTCCTTCTTTTCCGGCAAAGGGAGAAGTATTTGGTCCGATGGTAATTTTAATCGTCGGCTCTTCAACTTTAATGGTTGGCAGACTCACTGGAGAGGACGAATCGGTGACTGTCTGACCGATGGTCAATTCCGGAATTCCGGCAATGGCAACAACATCGCCTGATGTAACTTTGTCTATTTCTTTTTTTTGTAAACCTTCGAAGGTGTAGAGTTTTTGCGCTTTATAGTTTCCGATCACTTTGCCATCCTCAACTAATGAGATGTTTTGATTTTTATTCAAGCTTCCTTGGGAGATTCTGCCGATACAAAGTTTGCCAACATAGTTATCATAGTCTAAAGTCGAAATCAGCATCTGGAAAGCTTTTTCCTTATCTATGGCAACATTGGGAATTTCTTTTATGATGGTTTCAAAAAGCGGAGTCAAATCGCCTGGGATATTTGAAGTGTAACGACTGGGCAGTTCTGAAAAAACTTTTCCGTCGCGACCAACTGCATAAAGAGTGATAAAATGAAGATGTTTTTCATGTTCAGCTAACTCCAAAAATAAACTTTCAACATCGTTTAACACCTCTTTCGGCCTGGCGTCTTTTTTGTCAATTTTATTGATGATAAGGATAATTTTCAGGTGGGCCTGGAGGGCCTTTTTCAAAACAAACTTAGTTTGGGGAAGCGGTCCTTCAGCCGCATCGACTAAAAGAATCGCGCCGCTTACCATATTTATAGTCCGCTCGACTTCGCCGCCAAAATCAGCATGACCCGGAGTATCAACTATATTAATCTTTGTCTTTACCTGCCTGCCGGCAGGCAGGTAAAAAACTGCGGTATTTTTAGCAAGAATAGTAATCCCTTTTTCTTTTTCTAAATCATTAGAATCCATAATCAAAGTCTCGCCCATTTCCTTTTGATTGTCACGAAAGGTATGAGTCTGCTTTAACATGGCGTCAACCAGGGTAGTTTTACCGTGGTCAACGTGGGCAATAATAGCTATATTTCTGATTTCCATATATACAAAAATAACACGTTTCAATAACGCGTGTTATCAGTAATCTTATTATACAGCAATAAAGAGAGTTTCTATCTGATAAAATTATCCCATGAAAACTGGAAAAGTGCTGCTTCTAAGCCGTCCCAACGTTGGTAAATCAACCTTTATCAATAATCTTATCGGTCAAAAAGTCGCCATCACTTCTCCTAAACCGCAAACCACCCGGTTTGCCATCAAGGCCGTTTATACTGATGATCGGGGCCAAATCATCTTTGTTGATACTCCCGGAATCATGGGTAAGACTGAGGATCATCTTTCAGAAAACATCAATAAAAGAACCCTGCAGGTTCTCAATGAGGAAGTTGATCTGGTTATTTATATGATCGATCATACTCGAAGACGGGACTTTGAAGAAGCCCGTGTGTTGGGATTGGTTAGGAAGATTAATAAACCAAAAATATTAGTAATTAATAAAGTCGACTTGCAAGAAAAATCTTATCTGCCTCAATATAAATTTCTCGAGGATGAGTTTAAGGATGTTTTTCAGATATCCGGTCTCAATAAAACCCATATCAAACCATTAATGGATAAAGTGTTCGAATTATTGCCGTCCACCTCCGCCAACCTGCCTGCCGGCAGGCAGGGAGCTTCGGCGGGTAAAGAAGAAATCCCTAAAGATTTAATCTACCCGATTTTGAACTTTGATAGTAAAATTTTCGTCAGCGAACTAATTCGGGAAAAAGTTTTTTTGATGATGGGTCAAGAAATTCCTTATCGAACCACAGTCATTGTTGATGAAATCGCCGAAAGAAAAAATGGAGTCACTTATGTTAGAGCGCGTATTTTAGCTACCGACGATCGTTATAAAAAAATGCTCATTGGCAGCGGCGGTCGAAAGATAAAAGAGATTGGAAGCTATGCCCGTAAAGAAATCGCTCTGGCAATCAATAAAAAAGTATATTTGGATTTAACTGTCGAAACCGACCCGCATTGGCAGGAAACGTATTATTGAAGACTTCCAACATCTTTTCCTATATCGTTAAGATCTGTTTCAATATTCCCAACGTCTATATTATTTGGATTGTCGGATTCTATTGTTGTTGGTGTTGGCGTTATCGTTGCCGTTATTTTTATACTTTCTGAAGGTGAAATTTGAGGGGTTATTTTCGGCGATATTTTTTCTTGATTTATTGAAAATAAAATGTACACGCCAACTGTAACAGCAATAATTATTAAAATAATTATTAGGATTAATAATATTATATTTAATGAAGACTTTTGAGGTGTTGGGGGAACAACAGGGATAGGCGTTGCGTTTGGCTGGTTTTCTGTTTGGACTGGTTGAGTTGGATCTATATTTTTATTGCACGACCACTGTCGGTGTAATTTTTTTTAATGTTACTGTTACTTGATAAGCATTAACTACCGCTTTTTTTGCTGAGATCAAGGCCTGTTGGGCATTTTTTAAATCCTGGCTAAAAGCATTGTATGAAGTTCTTATTGCCTGACCAAGATTTTCCTCATTAGTTATTGAAAACACATAGTCTTTTGCTACCTGTTCTTCCACTATGCTTATAGCCGAACTAATCGCAGTCTGCGCTGAAGCAATCGCCGATTCCGCCGACGACACATCAACTCCTTCTTCTTTTGCTTGAGTAATTCTTTCTTGGAGTTTATTAACGTGTTCTGTTAGCTTTTCTAAGGCTTTTGTTATTCTGTCTGTTTGATTTTTATTAACAGTTGATATCCGATTGTCAATTTTTTCTGTTAACTGCTTTTTTCTTTCATCCTTAATTGTGTTAATTTTTTCTTTAAAAGCATCTCTTTTTTCTTTAAAACTATTTTTCATCTCTTCTATTTTTAATTTTCTCTCTTCTCTTGCTGTTTGAAGCGACTCTTTGAAGGTTTGTATTTTTTCTTTGGTATTTTTCAGTTTTTCATTTATTATTTCTGGTTTTTTGTTTTGTGTCACTGTTAATTCTGGTTCTATACCTATTAGCGAAGGACAAAAAATAAATAAATTTAAGAAGATTATTATAACCAATATAATTTTAGATTTCATAGTCTGAAAATACTAAAAAATTAACCTTTTGTCAATCGTTTTAAGCACTCTTCTTTTCCCAATATCTCCATCGATTCGTTTAGAGGAGGTGAAATTTTTCTACCTGTGATAATAATACGAAGAATCATAAAAAATTCTCCTGTTTTCATTTTTTTTTCTTTAACTAATTCCATCATTTCTTCCCCAATAATATTTGCTTTCCATTCTTTAATTCCTTCCAGTTTCTTATAAATGTTTCCTAATAATTCTTTTTTATCCGATAATAAATCCACCGCTTCGGTGGAATGAGGCTGATTAAAGAAAAATTCACACAATGGTAGATAATCAGAAAGTTTTTTTATTCTTTCTTTAATTAAAGGAATTGTTTTTTCTACGACCTTCTCCGGATATTTTTTTTGATAGAAATTAAGGATTTGCGATTTGAGATCTGAGTTTTGAGTTTCTCTTATGTATAGCCCGTTCATCCATTCCAGTTTATTTAAATCAAATACTGGCCCAATCGGATTAATATCTTTAAAATCGAATAGTTTAATAAATTCATCCAAAGAAAAGATTTCTTTTTGTTGGGGGTGACTCCAACCCATTAAGGCTAAATAATTAAGAATAACTTCGGGAAAAAAACCTTGTTCCTGATACCAAGAAACATTTGTGTGTCCCTGTCTTTTGGAAAATTTAGATCGGTCAGGATTTCTGATTATTGGTGTGTGAACAAAAACTGGTTTTTCCCAGCCGAAATATTCATAAAGAAGAACTATCTTGGCGGACGAAGTCAACCATTCCTCACCTCTGACCATATGACTTATTTTCATTAAATGATCATCGACTACAACTGCTAAAAAATAAGTTGGATAACCATCGGACTTTAAAAGAACTTGATCGTCGACTGAATTTGAGTCAAAAACTATTTCCCCTCTTAGTTCGTCTTTTATTTTGATTTTTTTATCGTTTGGAACATTTAATCTTATTACATACGGTTCACTTTTAGTTAATTTTTGCTCAATGGTTTTTTTATCAAGCTTCAGGCAACGCTTGTCGTACATGGGAGGTTTCCCTTCTTTCTGTAATTTCTGCCTCATCTCATCAAGACGATCTTTTGAACAAAAACAATAATAGGCTTTATTTTTATCAATCAATTCTTGAGCGTGTCCTTTATAAATATCAAGTCTGTCTGATTGGCGATATGGTCCAAAAAGCCCTTTTTTTCTAACACTCTCATCTTCGATTAAATTAAACCAATCAAGAGCTTTAAAAACTTTTTCTTCGGCATCGGCAACTGTTCTTTCTTTATCAGTGTCTTCTATCCTTACAATAAACTTTCCCTTATGCCTATGAGCAAAGGCATAATCAAAAAGTACCTGATAGATAGTTCCAATATGGGGATAGCCTGTTGGAGATATGGCTGCTCTTGTTCTAACCATGATAAGATTATACCGTATTTTCAGCAAGTCTCGCATTCACATTCACAGCATTTGCTAAAATTTTCTTCGACTTTTTTCCAATCTACGTTCTCAAAAAAAGCATCAATATAATTTCCTCTATTCGCTCCATAATCAATAAAATAAGCGTGTTCATAAGTATCAAGAGCTAAGATTGGTTTAGCGTACCAGATAGAAAAAGTGTTTTGAGAATCACCAAGATAGTTAAAAAGTCTTTTCTCGCGATAGTTCCAGGCAGTCCAAACCCAGCCGCGGGCGGAAATACCTGTTGCCTTTAAATCTTTTTTATAAGCTTCAAAACTGCCAAAATCTTTTTCTATTTGCTTTAACCAGGTACCGTCTGGTACCTGGCCGCCTTTTCCTCCCAAATGGTTAAAATAAATTTCGTGATTGACAACGCCTCCCCAAGCAAAAGAGAGTTCGGTTTTTAATTCTCTGATATTAGAAAAAACCTGATTAGTTTTACTTAAATCTTCTTCAGTCAAAGCGGCTAATTTTTCTTGAATTTCGTTGTATTTATTAACATACCCTTGATAGAGCTTTAAGTGTTCCTCAATGGTCTTTTTTGAAATCCCTTTCATCGAAAAAACCGAGTCGGAAAAAGTTTTTGGTTCTATTTTAATTACTTTCATACTATTACTAAACTTGTAATAGTTAAATTATGGTACTTATTTTTTATTTTGTCAAGCGAGAATTTATCTCAATAAATCTAGTCTTTTTTTCCGTGTCTCTTTAATTGCTTGTTTTTCCTGCCATATTTTAATTTTTTTAAGATCGCCAGATAATAAAATTGACGGAACTTTTTTACCCATAAATTCTTCAGGCCTTGTGTATTGAGGATATTCTAAAAGTTTTTTACTATTAATATTAAAACTTTCACTTTTCGTTGCTTCATCTTTTTTAAGGACGCCAGGAAGGAGACGGACCACTGAATCAGTAATCGCCGCGGCGACTATCTCTCCCCCAGTTAAAACGAAATCTCCCATCGATACCTCTTCATCTATATAATCTAACACTCGTTCATCCACTCCCTCATAATGTCCGGCAACGATTATTAGATGATCAAGTTTTGAAAATTCTTGGGCTTTTTTTTGATTGAATTGTTTTCCCTTTGGTGAAGTTAAAATCACCCGTCTGCTGTCATTACGAGCGAAGCGAAGTAATCTCTTTTTTTGAGATTGTTTCGTCGTTTCACTCCTCGCAATGACATCAGCCAACGCTTTATAAATAACATCAACACGAATAATCATCCCCGCCCCACCTCCATACGGTCTATCGTCAACCGTGCCATAATCGTCAATGGCAAAGTCACGGAGATTAACGATTTCTATTTCTACTAACTTTTTCTCAACCGCCCGCTTGACAATGCTTTCCTCAAAAAAGCCAGAAATCATTTTAGGAAAAAGAGTGATTATTGAGATTTTCATTGATAAAATTATACTAAATGAAAAGATTAATCTTAAACTCTATCCGTTTTTATCAGAAAACTAAATTCTTTCACGGAGCAATTGCCAAGCAATTGTTTTTGACCGATCAAGTTTGTCGTTTTAATCCGACTTGCTCAGAATATACTTACCAGGCCGTAAAAAAATATGGAGTAATTAAAGGAATATTTTTAGGACTAAAAAGAATCATCCGTTGTCACCCATGGAACAAAGGTGGCAACGATCCTTTAAAATAAGGAAATAATTTATGAAAAATAAGATATTGGTTTCTTTATTTTTAATTTCTGTTTTCTTCTTGTGCTTTTTACCTGTAATAGATACTGATTTTGGCTGGCATTATCGCTGTGGAGAAGCATTTTTGAAATCAGGTTCTTTTTCTCTGTGTACAAAAAATAATTTTTCTTATTTTTTACCGAACTATAAATTTAATTATCCCGATTTTCTTTATGATGTCGGGCTGGCTGCTATTTATGATCGTTTCGGCTTTATTGGTATAAGTTTCATCGGCGGTATTATTATGGTCTTAACGGCGGTATTTTTTTTGTATCTTATTGATATCCAGTTATGGTTGAAAATAACTGCTTTTTATTTAAGTTTTTTTCTCTCTTATCCTGTTTTTAATCTTGGACTAAGAAGTCAAGTATTTTCGTATTTATTTTTTTTAATAACTTTATTTTTATTAAAAAAGTCCGAAAAAAATAGTAAATATCTTTTTTTCTTTCCTTTTCTTTTTCTCGTTTGGGTAAATACACATATTGGTTTTTTTATTGGCTTACTGATTTTATTTTTTTACCTTTTGGGAATGTTAATCAAATCACCAAAAATAGATAAAAGATTATTGTTTTTTGGAATAATTTTTATCTTTTCTTTATCAATAACTTGTTTGAATTTTTTTGGAGTGGAAACTTATCGCGAAATTGTTAATCATGCCTTTTCTCCTTTAAATCAAATGATTGCCGAATGGGTTGCTCCGCCTTTATGGGAAGTTTTTCTTATTATTGTTTTAACAATCGGGTCTCTAATTATTACAACTAGACAAAAAAATAAATCTGTTTTTAATATTCTTTTAATTTTATTTTTTAGTATCCTGGCTTTTCAGGCAAGACGAAATCTGCCATTTTTTTATACTTTTTTTTTCTATGTTCTTTTTAATGAAAAAAAGTTTTATGATTTATTTCAAAATCAATTAAAGATAGTTTCCATAAAGATCGATAATATTATTGCTTCTATTATTGTCACTCTAAGTATTTTTCTTTTTATTATCCAGCTACCCTCAACGATTAGTTTTGATTCTTCTTGGAATAATTACTGTAATCTCGGTTTATCTAAATATCCCTGCCAGGCAATTAAAAATTATCCTAAACTTTCCGGCAACGTCTATGCTATGTATGAGTGGGGCGGGTTTCTTATCTGGCAAAAACCAAATATCAAAGTCTTTATTGACGGCAGGATGCCGGCCTGGAAAGATAAAAATGGGAAAAGTCCATACCAGGTTTTTTTAGATATAATTCAAACACAACCTAGTTGGAATGAAAAATTAAAAAAATTTAAAACAAATTATCTTTTGATATCTAACGGAACTTTTCTTGATTTATTACTGAAAGAAAAGGCTGCCCAATATGGCTGGCAAGAAAAATATCGGGATACTAATACGGTAATCTACCAAAACTTGACAAAAAAATATTAATTATATATAGTGTAAAAACTGAATATGGCTCAAAGCATTAACCAATTAATTCATACTGCTATTTTCTCCCCGGACGAAAAAACTAGAAAAAACGCCAGAACGACTATTCATAAAATTGCTAAAGAGAAAGGGATTTATTCCGCTTCTATACATAATCTATACATGGCTTTTGGCCAGGGGAAAATAAAAGGTTTTACTGTTCCTGCTATTAATATCCGTACCTTAACTTATGACAGCGCACGACTGCTTTTTCGTCTTGCCAAAAAAAAGAAAGTTGGTGCTTTTATTTTTGAGATTGCCCGCTCGGAGATAAAATATACCGCTCAGGAGCCAGACGAATATACGGTTTCTGTTTTAGCCGCCGCCATCAAGGAAGAATATAAGGGACCGATATTTCTTCAAGGAGATCACTATCAATTTTCCGCCAAAAAGTTTAATGAAAATCGAGACGAGGAAATTAAAAAAATAAAAGATTTGGTTAAAAAATCAATCGACGCAGAATTTTACAATATCGATATTGATGCCTCGACTCTTGTCGACTTAGAAAAACTCACTCTTAGCGAACAGCAAAAGAACAATTATGAAATGACGGCTTTAATAACTAAGTATATTCGGTCGATTGAGCCAAAAAAAATTACTATTTCGGTTGGTGGAGAAATCGGCCACATCGGTGGCAAGAACAGTACACCAGAAGAGTTTAAAGCCTTTATGAACGGTTATTTACCCCTTATAAAGAAGTCTAAGTTGACTGGCATCAGCAAGGTCAGTGTTCAAACCGGTACTAGTCACGGAGGGATTCCGCTTCCCGACGGCACGATCGCCAAAGTCAGCATTGACTTTAACGTTCTCAAAGATATTAGTACGGTAGCAAGAAGCAAATATAAAATCGGCGGGTCAGTTCAACATGGAGCTTCAACTTTACCTAATGATCTTTTTAATCACTTCCCAAAAATTAATGCTTTAGAAATTCATCTGGCGACCGGATTTCAAAATATTGTCTATGATAACCTGCCAACCGGGTTAAAAAAAGAAACATACCAATGGGTAAAAGATAACTGTCGAGACGAATGGAAAGAAGGACAGACCGAAAAACAGTTTGTTTATAAAACCAGAAAAAAAGCTCTTGGACCCTTCAAAGAAAAACTTTGGAATATGAACGTTAAAGAAAAGAAACCAATTCTAAAAAAACTTGAGGTACAATTTCTGCTCCTTCTCAAAAAACTTAATGTTTTTAATACAAAAAAATTTGTTGATAAATATATTAAATAATCTTATAATTTGTCATTGCGAACGAAGTGAAGCAATCTCGTTCAATAGATCCCTCGCGGAGTTTACCCTGAGCGAAGTCGAAGGGCTCGGGATGACAGAAGGGGGCATGTGGATAGAAACTTAGCCCTTGAATTCATCCGCGTCACCGAAGCCGCTGCTATTGCTGCCGCTCACTGGGTTGGCCGGGGAGAAAAAAAGAAAGCCGATGGCGCGGCTGTTGATGAAATGAGAAAAAGATTTAATAATGTCGACTTCAAAGGTATTGTAGTAATTGGAGAAGGAGAAAAAGACGAAGCACCGATGCTTTATACAGGAGAAGTTGTTGGCACAGGCAAGGGGCCGAAAATGGATTTAGCAATTGATCCTTTAGAGTGTACTGACAGCGTCGCCCACGGCAGATATAACGCTTTGGCAGTCATTGCCGCCGGCGCTCCTGGAAGTCTTCTTCACGCTCCAGATACCTATATGGACAAGTTGGCTACGGGACCAGAAGCCGCTAAAGTCATTGATCTTGACGATTCTGTCACCAACAATATTAAAAAAACCGCCAAAGCGATCGGAAAAGATGTTAGGGAAATCACCATTATGATGCTCGATCGGGAAAGAAACTATCCGATTATGAATGAAGCTAGGTCAATCGGCGCCCGGGTAAGACTGATTACTGACGGAGACGTGGCAGCGGCGATTGCTACCTGTATCCCCGAAGCAGGAATTGATCTTCTTATGGGAAGCGGTGGTTCTACTGAATCTGTATTGGCTGCCGTCGCCTTAAAAATATTAGGAGGAGAAATATTGTGCCGGTTTAAACCGAAAAAAGAATCTGATATTGGAAAAATTAAAGAAATGGGAATAAAAAATATTAAAAAAATTTTTACTGCTTCTGACTTGGCTCGCGGCGATCAGTTAACCTTTACGGCAACAGGCGTCATCGACGGACCGCTTTTACAAGGAGTGATTTTTAGAAAAAATAGAATTATTACCCATTCGATCGTCATGAGAGCCAGATCAAAAACCATCCGCTATATCACTACCCATCATCATTTGTATCAGGTAAAATGAAAAAATGTTATAATTTTTTCATCCTATGAAACATCTCAAAATTGGTCTTAACGGTTTTGGTCGCATTGGCCGAGCCTTTACCAGAATTGCTTTGTCCCGCGATTCTTTTGAATTAGTTGCCATCAACACCAGAAAAACTCCTAATTTGATGTTGGCCTACCTACTCCAACACGATTCTGTCTACAGGACATTTAATAAAACAGTTAAAGAAGAAACTGACGGAATTTCTGTTGATGGGAAAAAAATTCTTACTCTTTTAAATGATAAACCGGAAAATATTCCTTGGGATAGATATAATATCGACGTTGTTGTTGATGCTACCGGTGCTTTTTCTAAAAAACCTTATCTGGAAAAACATTTGAAGGGAACAGTTAAAAAAGTCATTTTGTCAGCTCCGGCAAAAGACGAAGAAACTCCATATGTTGTTCTTGGGGTCAATGATGATAAATTCGATTTTAAAAAAGAAACAGTTATTTCCATGGCTTCGTGCACAACAAACTGCGCCGCACCGATGTTTAAGATAATCAACGATAATTTCAAAGTCCAAAGCGGGTTTTTGACAACCGCCCACGCGGTCACCATTAGTCAAAGCATGCTCGACGACGCCAATAAAAACGAGGGTCGATCCAGAGCCGCTTTTATCAACATCGTTCCATCGACGACAGGCGCTGCCAAAGCAGTCGCCCAAGTAATCCCAGAATTAAAAGGTAAAGTTGATGGTATAGCACTTCGAGTTCCTGTCGCCACCGGATCAATTACTGACATCTCCGCTGTTGTTGAAAAATCAACAACATCCGAGGAAGTCAATAAGTTTTTTAAAGAAGCATCAGAAACAACAATGAGAGGAATCTTAGGTTACGAAGATAAGGTTTTGGTTTCTTCCGATTACATTGGTTCTTCCTACTCTTGTATTTTCGACGCTAACTATACTAAAGTTATTAACGATAATCTAATTAAAATCTTCGGTTGGTACGACAACGAGTGGGGATATAGCACAAGACTGGTGGACTTGGTGGAAAAAATCTCAACTGTTATGAGTTAGGTGTTAAGAGTTAGGCGGATTTGTTCTTTCCTCCTAACACCTACCACTTAACCCCTAACATTTATGCCAAAAATAACTTATATCGACGAAGTCGAAATCAAAAACAAAATAGTCCTTCTTCGAGTTGATTTTGATGTTTCTTTAAACCCTGATCAAACTATTGCTGATGACGTTCGAATTCAAAGAAATCTTCCTACTATTAAGTACCTTTTAAAAAATAATAATCGACTTATTTGTGTGGCTAAACTTGATCGACCAAAATATAGAGATTTAAAACTATCATTAATGCCCGTCGTTAAAAGATTACGTGAATATTTACCAGATTATAAAATCACTTTAGTTGACGATTTTTTATCTTCTGACAAACAAGTTTTTGAAAAACAGACTAATAAAGAAATTTTGGTTTTGGAAAATATTCGTTTTTTTCCCAAAGAAAAAGACTATTCAACCATATTTGCAAAACAACTTTCTTCTCTATCTGATATTTATGTGAATGATGCCTTCGCAGTTTGTCATAGGTCAGATACTTCAGTTATTGGTCCTCCTAAATTTATTCCTTCATATGGAGGACTTCTTCTTAAAAAAGAACTGGCGATAATATCTAAGTCCATTAATAAACCTAAAAAACCAATTGTTGCCATCATCGGTGGAGCCAAAGTCTCGACAAAAATCGGATTGATTAATAAATTGATGAAAATTGCTGATTACATAATAATCGGCGGCGGCCTAGCTAATACTTTTGTCTGTGCCCAAGGATATAAGATTGGGGCAAGTTTCTGTGAATATGAAGTGGTCCAGCAGGCAAGAAAGCTTCTTTCTTTAGCTAAAGGTGATCGGGCTTTTATCGTCTTGCCCGTCGACGTCGTGGTGGCTGAAAATAAAGACGATAAGGTAGGAGAGGTGGTAAAAGTCGAAAGTATTCCTCCCAATAAATCTATCTTTGACATTGGGCCGGAAACTAAAGCTCAAATCGGCGGTATTATTGCCAAGGCAAAAACAATTATCTGGAACGGACCGGTTGGTTATTTTGAAAATCCTGCTTTTAGACGAGGAACCGATTTTATTTATTATTCAATTGCTCAAAACAATCAGGCAACTTCGATTGTTGGCGGCGGCGATACCTTGGCGTCGATTTCTAAAAAAGAATACTTAGACAAAATTACTCATATCTCAACCGGAGGCGGCGCCATGTTGGAATATATTGAGAAAGGGACTCTGCCGGGAATTGAAGCATTAAAACGTTAAGCGTTAGGAGTTATGTGTTAAGTGGAAAACACATGGAAAAAACTTATTTAACTTTAGAAAATCTCGAGATATTTCAGCTATCAAAACAGCTTTCTAACGTTGGTTGGAAAATTTACAAAACATTAGATTGGAAGGAAGTAAAAGATTCAAAAGAACAATTTATTGATTCTACCGATTCTGTTGGAGCTAATATCGCTGAAGGATACGGAAGGTTTCATTATTTAGATAGAATAAAATTTATGTATAATGCTCGTGGATCATTACTTGAATCAAGATATTGGTTTGATTTATTAATTGAAAGAAATCTTTTAAAAGATAAATTATTAAAAGAAGAATATATGAAAATTTATAATGAGCTAAAACCAAAACTTAATAACTTTATTAGTTCTATTTATAAAAATAGGTCTTCCCACCTAACTCCTAACACATAACACCTAACTATTTTATTATTTCGATGACTCTATTGACCTCTTCTCCCGAATTCACTGTAACAATTTCCTTAGACTTTAATATCGATGGTAAAAAACTCTTCCCAACCACTTTATTATCATCTAACCAGTAAATCTCCAAGTCTAAATAAGTATTGTTATTCCAGAATGTTCGATAATCTTGGTCTGGAAAAATAAAAATCATCCCATCAGCGCCTTTTAGTTCTTTTTTATCTTTATAAAACATCAGTCCTTTTTCCCATTCGTTTTGTTCATCTGCGACTAATAATTTATATTTAACGTTATCGATTGAATAATTAATAAATTCTTTATTTGGAGTGGAAAAATAAAAATTAGAGGGATTGAGAAACAACATTGAATAAACAACCAAAAAATAAGCTATCAATAAGGCTGTTATTATAAGAATTGGTTTTAATAAACTTTTTCTTTTTTTAAATAAAAGTAATGGAATTAATATGACTAAAAAGATCTCTCCTAATATTGACAAAGCTCCGAAAATATAATAAATAACTAAAACCTGCTTAGAAAAAGATGAAAGAACCTCTTTCAGATCACCAATATAATCAAGGGGTGTTTTTATTTTTAAAATATCTTGGGTAATATCTTTTAGTAAATGAGTGAAAAAAATAATAAAAATAATTATTAAAATAAAATTAAGTAGTTTATTTTTCATGAGAGAAATCTTTGTCCTTCTCCGTTCATGTTCGGCTCGTGGTCTACGTCCACGCAGCCGAAATATTCACTTCGGAAGGACATAAGAAACTGTATTTCCTCGTTTCTCGGAAACAGTTTCTAATGTCGAGATTTACGAAAAAGTTAGAACCGAATTTCGCAAAGGTTAACCCCTCCTTCGCTTTCAGCTTCGGCGGGCAGGTCGGCCGCCTGCGGCGGCCTCGCTTCCGTTATTTTTTGCGCGCGATTTTCTCGCCCTTCGGGCGAGTAAGGAAAGAATTTTTAGTTTTCCTTGCCCCGCCCACTCGTGCGCGGAAAACAATTTTTGCTCCCAATAAACGACAAATTATAAATTAACCCGATTCCTAGTTCATTAAGTAGATAGCTTTTTCAGTATGGTAGTCAAAGTCCTTAAGTTCTTGCACGCTATTATCAGATAAATTGATTACGTAAAAATGCCAGTGCGACCAGCTTTCTGTGGGACTAGTATTTTCGGTAAACCAGGTTCCATAGAGCAAATATTTTCCATTCAAAGATAAATCAGCCGTAGAAACACCCTGAGGATTTGGTGATTCAGTATGTATTTTAGTCTTTGTTCCAGTTAGCAGATTAATGGACCATAAGCCTGCGCTTTGCCCAGTTACCCCATAAATTACTTGCAAATCATTAGTAACGAGAGGTTTATTATCGGAGTCAGAAATTAGCAAAGAAATGGAATCTGTCCCGGCGTATAGTTCTTTGTATGAATCGTTCGTTAAATCTATTACTCCAATTTTCCAATTTGTTGGGGTTTTCTTTCCACCGTACCAACCCTCCATTGAGAAAACAGCCATTTTTGTTCTGTCTGGAGCTATATAAAAACTGGCGTCATAGCCGTTATCTACGGTAAATAGTTTAGTCTGCGATCCATTCTGGATATTAATTTTTAGGAGATCAAATATTGTTTTGAAATATATAAAGTTTTTGTCGCTTGAAATTGCAACAAGGCCTGAAGAAACGCCGGTTAATGTGGTGATTAACCGCTCCTCTTTAGTGCCCAGATCGTAAAAGTAAACTTTTTGCTCACGAGATGATTGGGAATCGGTTACTCTTTCATAGCCCAAATATTTACCATCAAGTGACCATTGTGGCGCGACATTGTTCCACACGCCACTCGCTGCCAATTGTTTGGTTTTTGATTGAAAGTTATAAACCCAAAGCTCTGCATTGCCTACATTAGTGTAGTATTGCTTCTCACATTCACTATTTGACATACTTATGTAAGCCATTTTTGTTTTATCGGGAGATAAAGTTGAGGGCAAATTATAACAAGCATCAAGATTTAATATTTCATTTTTTAAACCACTTTGTGTATCAAATGAGCTTAGGATAATGCTTCCGTTCTTGTGCTTAGGATAATCTGGTAAATTAATTTGCATAAAAAGTGCTACTGGTAAACTTTTTATAATTTGCTGCGAAGGTTGTGTTGTGGCTTGATTTGTTAAGCCGGGTGTAGTTATCTGTTGATTTGAAGAAAGTTTACTTTTACTTTTCAGGTTGATTCCGAACCAGACCATACCACCTACCAATATAACCAGTAGCAAAATGGTGGAAATCATCCAATAATTTTTCTTTGGTTTTTCTGGAATTTGTGCTGGTTGGCTGGCAAGATTTTGCCCTATTTGCTGGGTATTTTGATCACCCACATTAATTTGATTTTCCATTTTCACCTCCAAGTAAAAGTATATCATATTTCTGATAATCAAGTATCAAAATGTTGTCTTTCTCCACTTGTATTTCCCATTAGATTTTTGATATATTGATATTGGTCTCAGTTTATTAGGAATCGCTTTTTTAATGGCGCATTCGGACAGTTGGAAGCGATTCTTAACTGAGACCACCGGATGCGCCATTTAAGTTATAAAAGTTCTTTAAAATTTTTGCGTTTTCTTATGAGGATTTTGTAGTACAAAATCCTTTTCGAGCCGACATGTTCGGAAGCGAGGCCGCCGCAGGCGGCCGACCTGCCCGCCGAAGCTGAAAGCGAAGGAGGGGTTAACCTTTGCGAAATTCGGTTCTAACTTTTTCGTAAATCTCGACCAAGAGAGAAAAAGAGTTCGTCGAGTCGGAGGCGCTCCGTGCGCCGCCGCCCGCACGGAGCGCCAAGAAGCCCTTTTTATATTTTGCCGAGAGCTGCCGGAAAAAAGAAGGAAGGGAAACGCAAAAATTTAAAAGGAAAAAACAAAATGAAAAAATATATCGCATACTGCCGGAAGTCCAGAGACGAAGCAGACAAACAAATTTTATCTATTGAAGCACAAATTGCCGAGTTAAAAGAATTTGCCAAGCGAGAACATTTGGAAATCGTCGAATTTATCGAGGAAGCCAAAACCGCCAAGGCTCCCGGACGCGAGAAGTTTGCCGAAGTTATCAAAAAACTCGAAAAAGGTTTTGCTAATGGTATTCTCGCTTGGCATCCGGATCGTTTAGCCAGAAACTCGATGGACGGCGGAAAGATTGTCTATTTACTTGATACCGGAAAGTTAGTTGATCTCAAATTTCCCACTTTTTGGTTTGACAATACGCCACAAGGGAAATTCATGCTTTCAATTGCTTTCGGACAATCGAAATATTATGTGGACAATCTTTCCGAAAACGTAAAGCGAGGTCTGCGCCAGAAACTACGTAATGGCGTTTGGCCGGCAAAAGCCCCATACGGATATTTGAATAATCCCAAAACTAGAGGAATTGACGTTGATACAGAAAAATCAAAAGCGATCAAACGGGCCTTTGAAATGTTTGCAGAAGGTAGCCATACTTTTACGGAAATCGCCAAATATCTTCACAAATTTGAATTGGGGCGCAAAAACGGAAAACCGCTCCATATCAACGAAATCCGGCAGATACTCTCCAACAAATTTTACATCGGGATTATGTTTTACAACGGCGAGTATCACGATGGAAACCATAAGTGTTTTATTTCCAAAGAATTGTTTCAAAAAGCGCAAGAGGAAATGGCCAGAAGAAGCAAACATTTCAAAAAGTCATACCGTTTTCCGTTTTTGGGTTTGGCTAGATGTTACGAATGTGGGGCGGCGATCACCGCCGAGCAACACACCAAGTTTTACAAAACTACTAACCGCAAAGCAACTTATATTTATTATCGCTGCACCAAAAAACTTGGTCTTTGTTCTCAAACACCCATTACCAGTTTTGAGATGGAAGGACAATTAAGAAAAGTTGTTTCTGATGTAGTGCTCCCGCAATCTTGGGCTGATCACTGGTTGAAATTTTTAGACCGAGACGATTTAACCGAGAAACAATCATCAGAAACAACGATCCAAAATCTCAAAGCTGAAATTACAAACCTCGATAAGAAGCAAAACATTTTGTTGGACAGTTATCTTGATCAAGTCGTTGACTCTGAAACCTACAAACAGAAGAAAAACGAATTTTTCGAAACAAAACTCAAATTGCAAGAAGAAATCGTCAAAGTTGAGGAGATGGGTTCGAGTTGGCTCGAACCTATGAGAGAATTCGTAAATTGCGCCTTGCAGGCGCAAAAAATCGCGCGCGCAAAAAATAATTGCGAAGAATTAGCATTCTTCGCAAAACGTGTCGGCTCGAACTTCTTTTTATCTAATCGGCAGCTCTCGGCAGAATATAAAAAGGGCTTCTCGGCGCTCCGTGCGGGCGGCGGCGCACGGAGCGCCTCCGACTCGACGAACTCTTTTTCTCTCTTGGTCGGAGTGCCGGGACTTGAACCCGGGACCTTACGCTCCTTTACACTTGAAAAATCTGTCGGGACGGCGAGACTTGAACTCGCGACCTTACGCTCCCAAAGCGTACGTTCTAGCCATCTGAACTACGTCCCGACGAATTTTTCAATGTGC